>Ga0207909_1000053_pt1 | contig 46013 bp, 48 predicted proteins | sample LakMenEpi05May10_FD_150672 | JGI IMG/M metagenome (GOLD analysis project Ga0207909, IMG submission 150672) | Freshwater microbial communities from Lake Mendota, WI - 05MAY2010 deep hole epilimnion (SPAdes) | ecosystem: Environmental > Aquatic > Freshwater > Lake > Epilimnion/Euphotic zone ...
ATTTTATCAATTAATGACTCTATTCTCAATAGACAATGGATTTTACCTGGGTAAAACGCAAAGATTGTAAAGTTTTATTGCAGGATTCAACACTTGTGAATCTGAACCATTATTTTGTTTATCTACCTGCAACTCTTGGGATGCTTCTGGATATTCCCAATCTATCTCAGAATTGAACTGATTGTCAATCATTACATCTTTGATCATAAAAATTCCCATCCTGTAAATCCTTAAATCCTGGAAATCCTGATTCAGACAAAAATACCTTTAAAACATCCTCTTAAATATCTTCTTCGTCTTTATTTATTTCTTCTTCTATTTTCTCAATTTCAAAACTTTCAATAGCAGTAAAAACCTGTTGTACCGTTTTCGGATGTAAGACCTTGCCTGAATGAAAAGGAATTACTACTCTCACATTTCCTCGAAAATAAATTCTGTGACTACCTTTGCTTCTCATTTCTATAAAATCAGCATTTAATAGTAATTTTTCAGCATCTTTGGCAGTTATGCGAGGTAGTTTAGGCAACTTTCACCTCCAAAGTCATAGTTAATATTTCTTTGTGCTGAAGTGCTTGTTTTTCAAATTCTGATAATGTTTCTATATATAATTCAACAGCTTCCTTGATATTTGCTTGTACTGTTTCTAAAGAATCACCTTCAGATTGACATCCAGGAAGTTCAGGACAATAAGCATAATAGCCATGCTCATCTTTTTCAATGACAATACTAACTTTATAGGACATAAGTAACTGCTATTTGATTATTAATCATTGACTATTATATCATAGTTCATTATTTTGCATATCTAAAATCCTTTGTTCTGAAACATAATTTTGTTTATCTAGCTAATGTCTAATTCGCTATCAGCATCAAAGACTTTAAATAAAGATTGATCTCCACAGATAAAAAGTCACTAAACTGATCATGACTTTTGATAAAATAAGGCTGTTCTTGTCCTTCGCAATATGAGTAAGTTGGTGGATTATCACCTTCTGAAAGTCTGAAAAAGCTGAACTGATATCCTTGGTGCATGAAAAATACAAAAGCATCCTCTGGTAAAACTTGAGGAAAATCATTTTCTACTAAAAGCTGTTTAGCCCATTCTTGAATTTGTGGCAAATGCTGGTAAAAGCAATCTGAACCACGTAAGAACTTACCTGCCCCATGCCCCATCATCTTCAGAAAGTCTTTGTAAGTGCTGGGTAGATTAATACCTTGTTGTCGTTCAAGTTGAATTATTTCCAAATCTGAACATGGGGAAAGATCATTCTCATTAGAAATAAGATTAAGTCGTGTGGGTAAATTGCAAATTGACATTTCTACGGACTCCTTTATGCAATGTTTCCGTGGTATACATTTAGCTGAATGTTCGGGAAAGTTTGCCTGAACTGCTTCATGACATACTCACACGAATCACATGGCTCTTTGAAGTAAATAATTCAATTTTACCCTTTACTTCTCTATTATTTGTATATTTTTCGGCTATGGCTTCTAATATTTTGTACTCCGAGTCTAAGTCTCTTCGGTGTCCAGCAATGTCAAAGGTTTGAAACATCGGTTGATTGGGTAAACCAACCGCTCCTTCTCGCAACAGCTTACCACTAAAAGCAAATAGCTCCAAAAATGTCTCATCTACCCATACTCTAGCAATAGCAACATTTCGGGCTGGTACTGGCACGTTACAAATTTTGCGAATTTCTGCGACGCGCTCTAACCAATCCATCTTTTCTTAATTCTATACTATCGTTTATTAAAAAGGGGCATTCCAGATAAATACCCCATCAATATTGTCTAAAATTCCAACTTCCTACAACACCTTAAACTAATTTTGGTTCTGGTTTTAGTATAGGTTCTGGCGTTACTTCCGGTTCCGGTTCTGGATCTGGTAGACTATAGATAGAACGATAAAGTTTATCATACTCTTTAGCAGATTCATACCAACTGAAGTTTTGACTCATCCCCCGTTTTTGCAATTCTTGCCATTGAGGTTTGAAACGGAAACCCTCCCAAGCGCGTATCATGCAGGTAAAGAGATCTAGGGGTTCATAGCGGTCAAAGCAATAACCTGTACCCGCTTCATTGACAGGATCATAGTGGCTGACAGTATCAACTAATCCCCCTGTTCGACGGACAATGGGAACAGAACCATAACGCAAAGCCATCATCTGGCTGATTCCACAAGGTTCAAAGCGGCTCGGCATTAAGAACGCATCTGTACCAGCGTAAATACGACGAGAAAGGGCATCATTGTATAGTAGATAGGTGGCCATACGTCCAGGATAACGGGATGCAAGTTGCCACATTTGGGTTTCATAGGAGCGATCGCCTGTTCCCAAAAGCACAAATTGAGCATCTGTATAAGCCATGAAACGGTCAAGGATTTGTAATACTAAATCCATCCCTTTCTGCTCTACCAACCTTGTCACCATACCGATGAGAAAGGCATTAGAATTAACTTCTAAACCTACTTCTTCTTGTAGAGCTATTTTATTAGCTTTACGTTGATCAAGGGTATCTATAGTAAAGGTTTGGGTGATGTATTTATCATTAGCTGGATCGTAAATTTCAGTATCTATACCGTTGATTATCCCTGATAATTTACCGCCAATAAAAGATAATAAACCTTCTATTTGTTCACCATAGGTAGGCGTTTTGATTTGTTCTGCGTAGGTTGGAGAAACTGTATTTACTTTATTGGCAAACTGGACTGCAGCCGCCATTGTATTGTGTCCTTGCATATACCAGGGACACCAGGTAATTTTCTCTAAATACCACCGCCAAGGTCCTTGATAAGCGAGGTTGTGAATGGTGAAAACACTGGTAATATCTGGAGATTGATTCAACCATACAGGTAACATTCCCGTGTGCCAATCATGACAATGAACAATTTCCGGTTTCCAGTAATTCCAGCAAAACTCCGCCGCACCATTGGCAAATAAGGTAAATCTCCAATCTTCATCTTCCCCACCATAAACCCGCCGAGGTACGAAGGCAGAATGTCCAAATAAATACAAGGGAACATCAGTTCCAGGGAGGACACTTTCGTAAACCGCAAAATCCTCAAACATGGCAGATCCTTTCCAAATGGGTTCTTTAGGAACTGCCATTTTGTCGGGAACAAAGCCATAATAAGGCAAAAATATCCGTACATCATGACCCATTTCTCTCAAGAATTTGGGTAATGCACCTACAACATCCCCCATACCGCCAATTTTGGCAATGGGGGCGGCTTCCGCTGCCACAAATAAAATTTTCATGGTAATTGGTAATTGGTAATTGGTAATTGGTGATTGGTGATTGGTGATTGGTGATTGGGTAATTAAACTCTCTTCTCTTGGCTGTCACCTATAACCTATCACCCTATGATCCTCGTTGAATCTCAGTAAAGATTTTTTCTAAGATTTCTGTAGCACCTTGTTTCCTGAGAATACTGGCTAGTTCCGCGCCTAACTTTTCGGCATCAGCAGCCGCACCTATGACAGTATCTTTAACTATTTGTTGACCATCAACGCTGGCAACAAGACCTTTTAAGGTTAATTCATGACCATTAATGGCAGTATTTACACCGATAGGAACTTGACAACCACCTTCTAAAACTCGTAAAAATGATCTTTCTGCTAAACAGCGATCGCGTGTTTGCGGGTGTTCAATAGCTTTAAGTAAGGCAATTACCTCCGTATCATCGGCGCGGCATTCTATCCCTAAAGCACCTTGTCCGACGGCGTGGAGGGAGATTTCAGGAGTCAAAACTTGATGGATGCGATCGCTCATTTCCAATCTTTCTAAACCAGCAACCGCTAAAATTAAAGCATCATACTCACCTGCATCCAGTTTTGCCATGCGTGTAATTAAGTTTCCCCGTACATCCTTAAAAGTAAAATGGGGGAACTGATGACGCAATTGCGCTAATCTTCGTAAAGAGGAAGTGCCAATTACCACACCTGGGGGTAAAGTCTCAAGTTTTTCACCTTTATACTTTTCATGCAGCACCACCGCGTCTGCGGGGTTTTCCCGTTCTGTAATCGCCGCTAATGTCAAACCTGCTGGTAAATTAGTTGGGAGATCCTTGAGAGAATGCACAGCAAAATCAATCTCTTTATTGATCATGCTCAATTCCAATTCTTTGGTGAATAGTCCCTTATCGCCAATTTTAGCCAAAGCTACGTCAAGGATTTTGTCTCCTTGGGTCGACATGGTATGAACTTCAAAAGTAATATCGGGAAAGCTTTTCTGGAGTTGGGCTTGTACCCAGTATGTTTGAACTAGAGCTAATTGGCTTTTACGTGAACCAATGCGAATAGTGCGCGGATGGTTAGAAACTGAGGTCATAAAACTATTTTGTCAAACCAGGCGATAAATTAACATTTATCTAGACTACCGCAGGGAGTGACTTACCGGATTAGATCAGACTAATTCTCAGAAAGATTTTATTTATCAGCAGCGTTACATTTATTGACAATTTTGCCAAATCGGCAGAAATAGATCCCCAACTTTTTTAAGAAGTCGAGGATCTAAAAATCAGATAAATTAGGAAAATTACGAAACTTTATTCAATCTTGACGAAATATGTAGTATTAGACGCTCTAATTTCCTTGCATGGAGAAAAGCAAAAAAATGGTAAATTAGATCATTCCTGATCCTTTACCTCTTCTATCAAAATTTTCTGTTAATAGACCTGTTTTATCAGCGTTAATTTCTCGCAATTCCTGTAGGCGTTCTGCTTTTTCTTCTGCTGCTACTTCCCGCGCATCACCAGGAACTTCATAATACATTTCCGGTTCAACAGCATAATTATTCAATAACCCCTCTTTGTCCATGGTATAACCATCTGTTGTCCGAATACTGCTTATATTAGTTTGGTCATTGGTAGAAGCACTTGCAGTATCTTCTTCTGTAGGTAAGTGTTTATAATTCACTCCCTCTCGTTTGATTCTTGCTGCCGTTTCAGCAGGAATTATGCCCCGATCATAAGTATCTATGCTAATCTTTTCTTTCATATAATTAGCCCTTTTAGCCCTTTTTGCTTTTTCAGTATCACAGAAACTAGATTAGAATTTTCTAGCAGATAAAGATACTATCTTCAGGAATAATTACTGATAAAACTTTGATAAAACTTCTCTATCTATAGATAGATTTTACATTCTAAAATAGAAAATAAAATGCAGGTCAGTTATAATTTAGCCTACATTTTATTAACTCTAAAAACCTTTATCCTAAAGATTTTTGTTTAAAAGAGTTAAATTTATGGAATAATTCTTGCCGAGTCTCAAATTTGAGGAGATAACGGAAAGCAAACCAGCAAGAGTAAAATAGACCAATCAACTCAAAAATCGGTTGTAGCAACGGTAAATCATTTACAGAATCTAGTAATGCCATTGCTACTTTAACTGTAACTAAAGCTGATAAAATTAAAACTAAGGTAATTAACCCCTGTTTATTGTTGTTAACAATACTGCCTAAATACTCTGGCAGTTTGTTTAAAAATTCAATAATTTGTTTACCAATTTGCTGCCATTGAGGTTCTATTTCTTCAGTAGCAGAGAGTTTTGGTAAACTGCGATTATTTTCACCTGAAAAAGATAAAATATCCTGTGGTGAAGGAGAATTTCCTGGTATTGGTTGTTGTGCTTGAGTTTCCATCATAGTTATCATTTAGGAATTACAAAATTTTCAACAAGTGAATGGATATAATTAAATTATCACACCTCTATTTAACTTATGAATATTTTCCTCCCAATTTGCACCATCAAAAGGCATAATTTCAAAATTTTCAATTACATTTCCATCTAAACAACGCACATTAACATCAATACAATCAGGGTGACTACGGGGAATATAAAAGGCATGAATTCCACAAATTCCGCAAAATTTATGTTGTGCGATTCCTGTATTAAATTTGTAGGTTTTTAAAACATCTTCCCCTTGCAGTAAATTAAACTGTTCTTGGGTAACAATTAAATGCAGAAATCCTTTTTTAACACAAATTGAACAATTGCAATCATCAACTTTATGATTATTAACTACTACCTGAAATCGCACCGCACCACAATGACAACCACCTTCATAAGTAACTGATTTATATTTACTTGACATGAATTTTCTCCAGTTGATTAACTCGAATTGTGAGTTTATTAATTTTCTGGTTTAATTCAATTACTAAGGTTGCTAACTTATTAAACATTTTTTCTTGTTCTGATAAATTCTGTCTCAAATTAGGAGAAATTTGTAAATTATTAGCAGCAGGTAATTGATTATTTTTACTAACCATTAACTCAAGTTGTTGTAAGCGTAATTGTAAACTTCTCACATCAGATTCTAAATTATTAACACGGAAATCAACTTGTTGTGGTAAAGCAGTTTTCAATAGAAAACCACTCCAAACAATCATCACACAAATTCCAGTTATGAGCAATCTTCTTAACATCATATTATCAAAAAAATGTAGGTTGGGTTGACAAAGGAAACCCAACAAATTCCATAATTAATCTTTACTTATCAGCTTGTAAAGCAGAAAATAGCTTTTTCCAATCTGGATTATTAACAGCCATTTCACCTTCCTTAACTTCAAAAGTTAGATTTTTTGCCTTTGGTTCTTTAATTGCTTGGACACAAATTTCTGCAATATCATCACGGCTAACTTTTCCTTTGATATTATCACCTTGTGCAAATATTAGTTCCTTTCCTCCTGCTGTTTCTGTTAACGCACAAGGTCTAATAATTGTATAAGGAATCCCACTAGCTTTCAAACTTTCTTCTCCTCGCAACTTCCAAGTTAAAATTCCTCCCAATTGGTCATTTAATCTCACTGCTGGAGGTTCTTCATCTAAATTAATTCCTGGTCTTCCTGGACGAGTCACCCCAGCAGAACTAATTAATATAAATTGAGGTAAAGTTTCTCCACCATAAGCTTGAATTGATTCAACTTCCAACGCGAAAATACCCGGATTAAATGCAGGATTTAAAGCACCATCATATTCAAACTTACTCAACATTAATTGTAAAGAACAAACTTTACTAATATCCATTGGTGGACATTCCTTAACAATTTTTGCGCGAAATACACCGAACAAATCTGTAAAAGGAATCTGAATATCAAGCCAATTATTAGCAACAGTATCAAAGGAATAGCTATAACCAACACCGTCCCAAGTTGATTCTGTGCGTAAAAATATTTTATAACGTTGACCGTCACCCTTAACCCGTAATTTCACACCTTCATAACCGGATAAATCAAGTAAATGTGAAAAATTCTTAGTTCTTACAGAAGCAAAACCACCGGAATTAGCAGTAGAAACATTACCTGTAAATACTGCTGTATTTTCCCTAATTTGGAAACTACTAGAACTAACACCACCCATAACGACATCATCTAAAGCACCCCAGATATTTTTGATTTCATCTGATGGTTTAGTAAAATCAAATATGGTTTTTTTATCAACAGGAACTAGATATTTTTTGGCCGTTTCTACTAAATTTTTTACACCTTTATATTCAACATTTTCTGGAGTATCCCCGACAATTTCCGGTAGATAAAATTTCACACCTTGATTATATTTAGCTCTATCTGGTGTATCTCCCTCCACAGGTTGTACACGCACTGCTGTACAACAAATTACAGCTTGAATATTAGCCATAACTAAACTTGTTAAAGTCTCTGGTTTCGTAATATCCCCAACTACCAAATCAATATCATCACCCAGAATTGGCCGGGCTTTTTCAATATCTCGAACTAAGCAGCGCACATAATAACCCTGTGCTACCAATTTTTTCACAACTCGTTTACCGACCCCACCAGTCGCACCAGCTACCAGAATTACAGCCATATTTCTTCCTTCTTTTGGTCTATCTTGATTATCTTTAGGACTACCTTGAAAAAGTTTTTGTATCCAGTTAAGAACCGGAAATACTTCAAAGTAAGTTAGGGTTTTGATGAACCTACATAAATCCCATTGAGAACGATTGTTGTTATTCATAAATACTATGTAACCACCATACTTTAGTTTTATTGTATCAACTTTTTGTGTATATAGTAGATAAAATATCAACTTCTTGATATAATATAAAAGTCCCAAAGAAAATCTGTTACTATAACCCAATATCTCCTTTTCTCCTCCTCCGTGTCCTCTGTGGTTCGTTAAAATAAATAATTATCAATCATGATCAATCAATTTACTAAAGCCCAAGCCGAATATGAGAAATTCCCAGAAGAATTTAATAGTATTATCATTAGTACAGTGAATAAACAGGGAATCCCTCATGCTAGTTATGCTCCTTTCATTATGGACAATAATAAAAATATCTACATTTATGTGAGTGGACTAGCTACTCACACCCAAAATATTGATAATCATCCTTTTGTGAGTGTTTTATTTATTGATGATGAAATTAAAACTAAACAAATTTTTGCCCGTCGGCGGTTAAATTTTGATTGTACCACAACTTTCATAACCAGAGAAACTGAAAAATGGCAGGAAATTGTTGATAAATTTGAGATTCGTTTTGGAGAATTAATTTCTACATTACGCAGTTTACCTGATTTTCGGATTTTGCAACTTACACCCAATACCGGACGTTTTGTTATTGGGTTCGGGACTGCTTATAATATTAGTAGTGATAATATAAATCAACTTGTCCAAATTACTAAAGAGTCACTTTCATAATTATGCTGCAATTTCAACCTCCTGGGTTTGGTAGTAAGTTCATTCATACATCTTTGGGGTCAATGGTTTATTATACCCAAATTAGTGACCCTTGGGAAAATGTCAAAGATAAAAATTTACCACCATTATTATTTTTACATAATTTTGGTGGAGGTGCATCTGCTTATGAATGGTCGAAAATTTACCCAGCTTATGCGTCAAATTATCGAATTTTAGCCCCAGATTTAATTGGTTGGGGAAAGTCTGCTCACCCAGTGCGAGATTATCAAATTGAAGATTATTTAACGACAATTATTGAGTTTATAACTCAAACCTGTAATCAACCTGTAACTGTAGTAGCATCTTCTTTAACTGCGGCTTTAACTATTCGTCTCGCTATTACTTATCCCGATTTATTCACAGCTTTATTTTTAGTTTGTCCTTCAGGTTTTAATGATTTTGGAGAAGGTACAGGAAGAAGATTACCGCTTTCTTTAATTAATACCCCATTGCTAGATAATTTAATTTATGCTTTGGGTGCAGAAAATGAAATTGCAGTTAGAAATTTTTTGCAAAGTTTTCTTTTTGCTAACCCAGAAAGAGTCACTCAAGAAATGGTATCAGCTTATTTAAATTCTGCACAACAATACCAAGCTAAATTTGCAGCTTTATCTTTTTTACGGGGGAATCTTTATTTTGATTTGAGTTTATATATTCAGCAACTTCAAGTTTCTACTGTAATATTATGGGGTGAAAAAGCACAATTTACAAATATGCAATTAGGACGACGATTAGCAAGTTTAAATCCTGGTGCAATTACAGCTTTTCACACAATACCTGATACAGGAATTCTTCCCCATTTAGAAATACCAGCAGTTGTTATAGGAATATTGCAGAAATATATAGCATTTATCGCTGGAATATAATATAATCAAGGGAAATAAAAAACGGAGTTTGTGATTTTCTGACTGTATTCCACTCAAGTTTATACCCAGCTTATATCTGTCAACAAATCAGTTATTTTCATTAGACGGAATATATTATGAAATGTTGACATTTTCACCCTTTATAATACTATAATAATTGAATTGTAGCGACATTTAACACTTCTACTTGCTAATCAATAACTGCTCATTCAAAATTTTTTTGTTTTTGTAGTTTATCAATTAGAATATGTACTTTTGTTGATGGTTTTGTACATCCATTTTCGTTAGGATGATTTTGCTCTAATTTAATAGCATGATTAATTGCTTTTTCTTGATTGGGTTTAAGTTTTTGATATAGCAATTTATCACTTTTATTATAATTTTCTCCTTGTCTTAAAATACCCTCTTTTCTCATTTCTGATTCTAGATTTGGACGTAGTTCATCATAACTACTAAAAGGACTAGTAGTATAACAATAATGGAGTAAAAACCAAAATTCAAAACAGGGTATTGATGTTATAGATTCAAAATTATATCCTTATTATATCCTTTTGCTGTGCTGAGAGCTTGTTTATATTTCTCCGGTTTATTATCATCATCAAATATACAAAATACTTGATCATATTGTTTTTGTCGGTATAGATTATAAGCTGTAGTTACAATTTCTAAAGGATCTCCACCATTAGCGGAAACTATTTTAATCTTAATTGTTGATAATTTCAATTCACGTTTTAGAGATTCAAAGTAATTATATTCTGTTTGTTCACCCTCAACTACAATTAAAAGGTCTCCTCTAGGATTTTTATTCTCCGAACTTCGTTTTAAATTATTGGTAGATTTTCCCCGTGACATATTTTTAAATACTCAACCCATTAATAAAAGGAATAGCACCATAGCGACCTAATAGATAACCTTTTTGTAAAGATTCATTTTCACGAGGTCGAAAATCAAACAATGAATATAGTTTAGTCATGCTGTTATCTTTTTCAGTAAACCATATTTGGTCAGGTCTGAATGTTTCATCATCTAATAATGTAGTATCATGAGTTGTAAATATTAATTGAGCATTGTTTTTATTAATTTCTGGATTATTAAACATTTTAATTAAGGCTTTAGAAAGAACTGGGTGTAAACTTCTATCTATTTCATCTATTATTAATACTTTTCCATATTCTAATACCCATAACAAATATCCTGCTATATAGAATAAACGTTTTGTTCCCGCAGATTCGTCCTCTATTTCTAATTCTATTTCACTGTTAGAATCATTCATTTTATGAATAGTTATCACGTTCATGAAGTCTATTTCTAATAAATTATTAGCATTCTTTCTTACTTCAAATTCTTCGCTAAAAAGATTTTGAACCACCAATTTTATATTATCATCCATTGGTTCACTTTCAAACCTTATATCTGAAATACCAATATCAGCTTCACTCAACAAATTAACAATCTGTTCACGAAAATTATGATTTTCTTCACACATTTTAATGGTAAAATCAAATTCTCTAAGCTGACCTTCCGTTAAAGAAATCATATTTATTTCATCTTGAAAAAAATCAAATACCTCTTTTAACTGAGGATGATTATTTTGTGCAGCGTGTGATATAAATAAAGAATTAGAACGAACAAATCTTTGAATACGCTTTTTTTCCCCTTTTAATCCTTTACCAAAAGACCATTTATAACCTTCATTTGGTTCAAATTTTGGATTATCTGGTAGATATTCACGAGAAAACCAGTTTTCTTGAACTTCATTTCGATAAGCAATTAACCACTCTTCAAATACTCGTTCTCGATTTAAAGAAACTCCATATTCATAACGAATATCATCAAGAATAAAAATCACTTCAAAACTACTAGGCTTTTTTGCTGTTTCACTATTTAATTTAAATGGTTCAACAGGTAATTTATCCCCAATTTGCATTCTACTAGCTGATTTAATAACAAGATTTTTCAGCACTTGTATAGCTTTGAGTAAATTACTTTTACCAGAAGCATTTGAACCATAAATAGCAGCACTTGTAACTAAGCGTAAATCATCATTATTAGGGACAGGAAAAGTATTACTATCTAGCATGGTTTCATTATCAGCAGCTACCATACTTAATGTTTGCTTTTCTTGGATTGAACGATAATTTTCTACACTAAATTCTACAAGCATGACTTTATTCTTAGTTGGTTATCTGCATATAACCCACAAATGATTATAAACATTAAAAATTATACTTGTTTTACTTGCTAATGTCTAGTTAATAGCAACTTTTATTTGTGGGGTTATTCAAGCATACATAAATAATCAACAAATAGCTCTAGTTATAAAACTAAAGCTATGATTAATCTATAGAAATTCACCAAACCCTACTTACTAAAACTGTAAATGTGCTGTGTTTGCAAAATACCTTTTAAAGACGAAGGTAGTACACCATTAGAAAAACTCTGTCTATCCAACTGTACTTGTAAATTACTCAGCGGATCACTACCCGTTGCAATCAGAAATTCTATTTTCTGAATATAGGGTAAAATGGTGATTTCGTCCAGAATCTGACAGATTGCTTGTAAATAAGGATGACCCTTTTGTTGATACCAATTGGATTCAGCAATATTCGCTTGGTCAAAACCTAAATGTACAGTTAAAGATGGTTGATCAAATAAAGCGATTCCCAAGGGACGGGCTTCCTCTTGTAACAATAAATGCTGATTTTTTGATAAATACCGTAATTTCTCTAGACGCTCATAACGTTCAGTAACCGATTCTGGTTCATCTTGCCAATGTATAGCAATTGTTACAAGATAAGTTTGTAACAGCATATGCCCCAATTTCTTGGCCTTAGTAGCTAAGTAATAGGAATTGAAATCATTAGACTCAATTAACAGGGGAACACGATCTATAACTTCCAAACCATAACCTTTAACACCAGCAATTTTACGGGGATTATTAGTAATCAAACGAATTTTTTTAATACCCAAATCCATGAGAATTTGCGCTCCCATACCATAATCACGCAAATCAGCAGGAAACCCTAAACGCTCATTTGCTTCCACCGTATCCAGTCCCATATCTTGTAAAGAATAGGCCTTGAGCTTGTTAACTAAGCCTATACCCCGTCCCTCCTGACGTAGGTAAACAACGACACCTTGACCAGCATTTTCAATCATTTTCAATGCCGCTTGTAACTGCATCCGACAGTCACAGCGCAGAGAGCCTAAAGCATCACCTGTCAAGCATTCCGAGTGCATTCGCACCATCACAGCTTCATCTCCGAAATTGGCCGGATTTCCCTTGACAATAGCCACGTGTTCCGTATTATCTAGAGTATGACGGTAGCCGTAAATATCAAATTGACCAAATTGGCTGGGTAGCTTAGTAATAACTTCTCGATAGATAAGACGGTCATTTTTGAGACGATAACTAATTAAATCCGCAATACTGATAATTTTGAGGTGATGATTTTTAGCATATTCCACTAACTGATTTAACCGAGCCATTGAACCATCAGGGTTTTGAATTTCGCAAATTACCCCCGCTGGATACAGTCCCGCTAGTCTGGATAGGTCTACAGCCGCTTCTGTATGTCCGGCTCGTTTGAGTACACCTCCCGGTCTAGCTCGTAGGGGGAAAATATGACCTGGACGGCGTAACTCTTCCGGTTTTGTAGTTGGGTTGATAGCGACTTGGATAGTCCGGGCCCGGTCTTCAGCAGAAATACCAGTGCTAACGCCTAAATGGGGTCCGGCATCAATACTAACGGTAAAAGCGGTTTGGTTAGTATCCGTTAGTTTACTGACCATTAATGGTAAGTCTAGCTCATCCAAGCGATCGCCTGTCATGGACAGACAAATCAGCCCCCTCGCTTCTACAGCCATGAAATTAATCATATCAGGGGTCGCAAATTGGGCAGCACAAATTAAATCGCCCTCATTTTCTCGATTTTCGTCATCTACAACAACAATAACACGACCGGCTTTGAGATCTGCCAAAGCGGCATCAATAGAATCAAAATTAAAGGTTTGAGTAGTCTTAGGCTGTGACACAGAAAATTTCTAGCTACCAACGTAAATTTTTTTAACAATTTCTTATTCTAAATTGTAGCTTGTTTCTCAGCATTAGAGCTTTTGTGAAATAACTCATGATATCTGAAGAGGTAGTCTGTAGACTTTAATACCCATAATTTGTCTAATTATGCGTTTTTAGTTTTTCAATCACACGCTATCCAATCTTGTGGGATGGGTCTCCTGCCCGTCCTTGTATTATTAGCACGCAAGATGCTTGCATCACAAGAAATTTTGGGATATTTTTTTTATTTGGAAGTCTCTAAACTTATACAAAAGTTTAGTAATAAAATACCGAAAAAATAAATTTTTCAGAAAATCAAATAATTTAGCAATGCCAGAAATGAGCGCGGAGGGATTTGAACCCCCGACCCACAGGACCGGAACCTGTTGCTCTATCCACTGAGCCACGCGCCCTTATACATTTAACACTATAACATACTTTTTGAATTTCAACAGAATTTAATTATTAGTAATTTGCACGGTGTACCCTAGCGACGGACTGCAAAAGTAAAATAGAAACTCCCCATAAAACATAATTATTGATGCCAACAGTGCGAAACCGTCAACTCCCTTATTTCTTATTTTCCTTGACCTTAGTTGTGATTATTGGCTTTTTTCAGTTTTTGGACCAATTACCAACCCTTCCCTGTCAAAAATCAGGTTTTACCGTCAGTCAAACTACAAAATCTTATATCCACCCTCAGAAAATTGTCGTTCGTCCTTGGCTTGGTCAGCATTATGTATATGCTGTGTTTATGCTACCGAATAATCACGTATATGATCAATTAATGACAATTAATTTACCAGTGAATAGAACCTACTGCGGAGTTATTACCAATCCTACTCAAACTATAGATGAAATTAATGCCAAACCAGGACATTATTTAGTTAGGGGGTATTTACAAACGCGAACCGCACTCAAATTTATTTTTGCGGGTCAAATAAATGACCTCAAACAAATAAATAATTGGCAGTTAGGTTATGGTATAAAGAAGCTACCAAGTGAATAAGTGAAAACTCAAAGCCAGTTAAAAAAATTAATAAAAGGCGCTGCTGATTTCCTGTTTTCAGATTTACAGACTCAGCAACGCCCATTTATTGAATACGCAACAGCAAATACTCAATATTTATACGGCTTCCGTATTCCTTTCCCCTGTCCGTATGCGGATAATTTGATCAACAGAGGAGATGAAAATTTTACCATCACCGATTTCACCAGTCCGGGCTGCAGAGATAATTTTATCCACAACCATATCAACTTGGGTATCTTCAACGACAATTTCTACCTTGAGTTTTTGGAGAAACTCTACAGTATATTCCGAACCTCGATAGCGTTCAGTTTGCCCCTTTTGACGACCGAAACCTCGGACTTCAGAAACTGTCATCCCGACAATACCCGCATTAACTAGAGCTATTTTCACTTCATCCAGCTTAAAGGGACGAATAATGGCTTCTACCTTTTTCATTTTTTTGACTCCTGACTTCTCAATAACGCCGTTTATATATCTAAGCAGATTATTTGCTTATGTTGTAAATATAGCAATGGTTATCTAATTTTAGCTTGATGTATTGGATTCCACAATTTTTTCTCCCATGCAATTATGGACTATTTTTGGGCGAAGGCGATAACTTTGCTTCCCCCAACCGTTGCCAATCTGCGATCGCTTGTTCTGTCCACAGCCAATTTTGTGATAACCTTTCCATACTAAAGTCTAGGGGCGCACTTCGGATTACCTTTTGTCGAAGTTTAATGGCTTCCCGTAAATATTGCTGCCCTTTTGGAAGGGATTGACTTCCAGCGGACTTATATAAACCCAAAGCCAATCCAGCATAAGCCATTAAAGCCTCTGGTTGTTCACTCATTTCCAACTGTTTCTTCTCCAGAGAAAGTTGATTGGGCTGAGGAGTTAATGCTAAATTCAGAGCCTTGAACCAAGCATCATTGGCATAATTAAGATTATTCTCCGCATAATAAGCAAATCCTAAAGAATTATGATACAAAACAGAATTTGGCTGATTTTGCACCGCCCTCGCCCAATAACGACGAGCATCATCAATACTGTATTTATTATTTCTCGTTTGTACCGACTGCCAAGCTAAACGCCCCCGAAAAAAGTTCACATCAGAATTTTCAGCATACCGAGGAGGAATCAAATTTAAAGCCGTTTCCGCAGCCGCAAAAGCACCACGATTCATTAATTCATTAACAGCATCCAATCCAGCCTTAATATTGCCTTGACTCAACTGCGACGTAGCTATAGCCGTGACAATTCCCGTAGCTAAATTAGGTAAATCCATACTCTGATGCTGATCATCTGGGAAATTTTGTCCAGGGATTGGTGGAATCTCGGCATAATTCCGCACTTGTTGTTGATACCACAACCAACCCACACCAGCAACAACAGTAATTGCACTTGCCCCCACAAGACCATACAAAAACATAGGTAATCTTCTTTGGGGAATCGGATTAACTTGGGTTCGTAAAGGTGACGGTGATAACCGAGGATTTACCTGATGCTTTTGAATATTCGAGGAAGTGGGAGTAATTTGAGTTGGGACATTTCCCCAGTCTACATTTTTCTTAGTATCAGTAATCTGCATTTCCGACGGATAAGGATGATCCTGTTGTACTATTTCCACCTTCATACTAGGTTCTTCTGTTTTAGTCGGGGTATTAAGCTGACGAAAAACATCCGAAACTATTGCCGAATCCTCGTCATAACTAGGTTCATCATGCTCAATTTCATCAGCAATATCACCCCAAGTATCTTCCTCCAGCCAGTCTACCTCCGTTGTTCCCCCCGTTAAATTAGGATCATCAATAGCTAAAGACATTTCTGCATTGCCTAAGGCTGCAGAATAGTTATAATTATTCGTCTGCAAGGGAGGCTGACCTTTGTTCAATAACTCCGCTGCCCCCCCTGGAGTAGTCATGTAGCTAGAGTCAACTTGTGGTATCAAATAACCATCAAATTCTCGCTGAAGATACAAAATTGGTAAAGCCCAGTACATCTGTTGAGAACCATAGGCAGAAATTAAGCCTTGACGTACCCGACTCACACATAAATCTAAAGCATAGCCCTGACTTAAGTTACGGTAAAACAATTGGGTCAACGTTAGCGCCACCTCATCAGGTATACGTTCTGACATCGCCAAAACACTTCTAATTCCCCGTTTTACCAAACTTTCCGTTAAATTCCGTTCTCCTGAATCTTCCTCCACCCCAGACCTAGCCCGATATGCCCCTAAACAGGAATTAAACACTGCCATTTGAATATTATTATTAACCAGCAGCCCCGCTAAATCATCTCCATTCAGAGTTTCTGTTAAACCAGTTTTTTTACTTACTAAGTAAATTTGCCCACCATTCGCCCCCAAGTTGCTATGACCAGAATAGTGAAGAATATGATAATGTCCCTGCTCTAAAGCTTGGGTGAGTTCCTCCCTACCCGGTTGGTCAAGAACAGTCAATTTAATTTCTGGTAAATGGTAGTTACTATCAGCAACTCTTGATGCTTGACGATGCAGTTCTGCCTTCAGATTTATAGCTTCTTGTTTAAGTAAATCTAGTTGCGCTAAATCAGTAGGTGAGGAAATCACCATTAACACTCTTACCCTTCGATCTGCCGCTGGATTATGAGTTGCTAACTGCGATGATGGGGCAATGCCACTTTGGTAACGGGAAAAGGTAAGATAATGACCAGTAACTAAAGGGCGATCACCTGCGTGCATAATTTCCCACGGCACCCTCGCCAATCTTGTATCCTTGATTCCTAATCTTAGCCGCAGTACCTGCTGATGATTTTGGGCAATACCTTGGGCAGTAATCCAACTATCCCGGAGCGTTCCTTGGAACAGTGCCTTATATAACTCTTGACCCAAGGACACCAAGTTAACAGAATTTCTGATGCTCTTATGCCCCTGCAAAACCGACTGCAAAGGATCATCCATCAAATCTCCCGCAGCAGTCAACCACTTAGCCACAGGCCAATGTACCAGTTCTTCCGCCACCGGCACCCCAGGCGCTACTTGTTCCGTCCGCACCAGATAATCATTTTGCCCCACTAGCGTTGCCGAAAGGTGAAATTCCTGGGTCACAATTTCTGCTCCATAAAACTTAGACAATGCTAATAGCACGCTGTTTATTTCCCGCTTCCACCAAGGTATAAAACTACTTCTTGTCCACGGGCGTAACTTTCGGATGAGCCAACCGTACAAATTCCCTTATTGCATTCAGCAGGTTATAAGCCACATTTTAATCTCTATCCATTATGATTATATGCCCTAAACATGAACTGTTCTGGCATCGATAAACATGATTCTGTTTACCCCATACAAGGAAATTTAGAAGAATTAGCAGTATTGCTTTTGGGAATAAGGTTACAAGTTGCTAATCCTGCTCATACATATAGATGTATTTTGCCATTCTAATGTTTCGGATATTGATCTTAATCTAGTTTTAAGAAGGCTTGTTTACAGGTTTTGTGCCTGTTCTGATCCGGATTGACTGATCCCCATGGAGAACTGTTTATTGGTAGATGCACCTTGATCTTCAATTCCCCTAGTTGGCTAAAACTCACTAGGGGTTTTCTTTTGTGATTTTGGCAAATAAAAAACACTCTTGACAACCAAGAGCGTTTGTAAAAATTTGTAGATAAAGTATTAAGTAGATAAAATCCTAAGAACTAACTCCCCTACCCAACCACTAACCACAGGAATTTTTTCCGTAGTTGACAAACAGCAATCTTTGGGTAATTTTTTCCGGAGCATAAATTAAAAACAATGAACAGTTAACAAGTAGATGCACCCTGATAACTAACTTCCCCTAGCTGGCCAACACCACTGGGGGTTTTTTCTTGTTTATGGTTATCATTACACAATTATGGACATACACCCATTTTTTCCGGAACAGAAATTAAAAACGATGAACACTTAATAAGTAGATGCACCCTGATAACTAACTTCCCTAGCCGGCTAACTTCTGGTTGGGGATTTTTTGTTTTTAGTATCCTTATCCTTACAGATTTTATAGAAAATATCTACTACCCATCCGGAACTTGCTAGTTAACACCAGAATACTAAATTGGTAGATGCACCCTGATAACTAAACTCCCCTAGCTGGCTAACTTCCACTGGGGGTTTTTTCTGAAAATCAGAAACTCAACTTACAATATCATCAAAACAAGTCTCTGGCAATATCCTTAGTCAATAAGTTTTTTATCTGCTTTGACTGGCTGTATTCACACACTACCATACTAACTTAATCAATGGCCAGTTTTACCGTTTTTGTGTAAAATATAGCCTAAATATCAGACTTTCGGATGAGCTAACCTGACAAACTTCTCTGCATCGCTTTCATTCTATTGTCATCCTTGGCTCTAATTCCAGAATGATCACCGCGATATATAATACCACTTTTAATTATTTCTTTATAATATTTGGGATTAATAGGTTTGCTATGTATAAAAAATAAGCCTTATGTTGGAATATTATGGCAAAATATTTAATAATCCCCCGTTCCCTGTTCCCTGCTCTCAACTTCTCGGTTTAGATAGTCAATAGATTGGACTTTTCCATACTTAGTTTAACCCAGAAGAGAAAAATGATTACTTTTGATTTTTGCCTCTGGCTTGTTTCTGGTGAAAACTCCATCTAGAAATATGTTTTTATTGCCTGTAAAATGGTAAAATATCAGATTGTGACTTTTTATAAAAATCCGGTAAAAGGAGAAAGATATGCAAAGGACATTGGGAGGCACTTGCCGCAAGAGAAAAAGAACCTCTGGATTTCGTGCCAGAATGCGGACACCAGACGGCAGAAACGTGATTAGTGCGAGAAGAAGAAAAGGACGGCATCGTTTGAGTGTTTAGGGTAAAATTCAGCAATTAATAACTGTTGTGGCTTTGCCCAAAGCATATCGTCTCAAATCCCGTCAGGATTTTCAGGCAGTTTTCCGGGAAGGAATTCGGCGACATAGTTCTCATTTTACTTTGAGAGCTTTAAAACCTGCTTTGGCCATAGAACCTTCTTTGGATACTGCCCCTCCTGCTACAAAAATTGGTATTGCTATTAGTACAAAAGTCAGTAAACGCGCCGTTGTTCGCAACAAAATCAAAAGGCAAATTACAGCAGCATTGTATCAATTGTTGCCCAAATTAGTCCCAGGATGGCGGTTAGTATTAATTGTCAAACCAAAAACCGCAGAATCTGAGCGCCAAACCCATAAATTTCTGCAAGAATTAGAGGAGTTATTGGCACAAGCAGAGGTATTAAATGGGCATTCGTGAAGAAGTTTATTATGAAGGTGGTCCCCACTTGGGGGATTTAATTCTTAACCTGCTTATTGGGCTAACAGTGGTGGGTATTCCCTTGGCTGTGGGGGCAATAGTCAGATCTATCTGGCTACGTTTCCGGATCACAGATAGACGGATATGTGTCACTGGTGGTTGGATGGGACGCGATCGCTATGATGTAATTTATTCAGAAGTAGTGAAAATTGTCAAAGTTCCCCGTGCCATCAGCTTATGGGGAGATATGGCAATCACTCTCAAAAATGGTACTCTCATCGAAATGCGGGCTGTTCCTAATTTTCGGGAAGTCTATGACTACATTAATGAAAAAATTACTGCTAAAAATCCCCAATATAGCAGTTCTAAATAATTAGTTTGTCCAGGGAGTTAACATTCACATTTTTAAATAATGAGCGACTATCCCTAACTTCCGTAGCTTGTGGATAGTCACGGCAATGCTTAACAAAAACCTCTACAATATAGAGCAAAAGCTTAGGAGATAACCACCTCTAGTCAGAGGATAGGCTCAACTGAGTATCCCACTCCTAACCGGGGTGGGAGTGTCAAAGTACCGCAGGTTGAATTCAGAATAATGGATTTTGGTATCGGGTTTCTCTCGAACAACGTGATGTTGCCAATCATAGACCTTTTCTATGGTTTTGTCCCTAGCTATGGGTTGGCGATAGTAGCCTTAACATTGATTATCCGCTTTGCACTCTATCCCTTGAGTGCCGGTTCTATTCGTAGTATGCGACGAATGCGAGTCGTGCAACCCGTGATGCAGAAGCGCATGGCAGAAATCAAAGAACGTTATAAGGATGATCAGCAAAAGCAACAAGAGGAAATGCTCAAGGTCCAAAGTGAATTTGGTAATCCCTTGGCAGGATGTCTACCTCTATTGTTGCAAATGCCTGTATTACTAGCACTGTTTGCGACTTTGCGGGGATCGCCTTTTTCTGGTGTGAATTATACCGTTAATCTGCAAGTCTTCCCTGAACAACAAATTGAGAACGTTCAACCCCAAGCTTTTGCCACTCCCCCACAAAATATTTATATTGCTGATGGGGAACACACTCAAATCTCTGCCATTCTCCCAGGAGGTAGTAAGTTAGCAGTGGGAGAAAAAACTAAGATTCAATATCAAACTGTAGAAGGTAAACCATTTGATTTGCTCTTGGTAGAACACCCAGAAACTAATTTAAAACCTGAATGGAAAATCACTAAAGGCTCAGAAAGGGTGAAAATTGATGCCGAAGGCAATATAGAGGCTCTAGAACCCGGAGACGTGACCATTCAAGGCACAATCCCCGGACTAGCAGCAGAAAAAGGATTTCTCTTTATTGATGCTTTGGGTCGAGTAGGCGCTATTGATCCTGATAATACAATTCATTGGGATATTGTGGCAATGATTGTCTTCTTTGGTATCAGTCTTTATGTGAGCCAAATGCTCTCTGGACAAAATTCCAGCGGTGGCAACCCTCAGCAAGATACGGTCAATAAAATTACTCCTGTGATCTTTTCTGGAATGTTCTTATTTTTTCCCCTCCCGGCTGGGGTACTTATGTATATGGTAATTGGTAATGTTTTCCAAACTATCCAAACCTATATCCTCTCCCGTGAACCTCTACCAGAAGAAATTCAAAAAATCGTAGATTTACAGGAGAAAGAAGCCCAAACCCAAACCATTGAAGTGAAAGCGTTGCCATTTGAACCCAAAAGTTCTAAGAAAAAGGCTAATGGTTGATTATGAGCGACATTTCTATGCAAAGTGGTGAACAATGGTTACAAAATTTGCTACTTCTGGTTGGTGTATCTACTCAAGTACGGGCTAATTTAGAAATTAAGCCCTCTTCTGAGGAAGATGTACCAGCAGAAGAAAGCTACTGGTTGACAATAGATCAAACTAATTTAACATCAGAACAAATTAGGATTTTAATTGGTACTGGTGCTTCTGTGCTGGACGGAATTCAATATCTAGCAAATTCGGTTCTCAATTTGAATCAACCAGAAGAAAATCAACAGGCCTACACGGTTGAATTGAATGGTTATCGTGTGAGACGAGAGGCCGAAATCCGCACTTTAGCGGAAACTGCTGCCGCAGAAGTTCGCTTTTCTGGAAGGGAGGTAGAACTTCAATCTCTCAGTTCTTCGGAACGTCGTCAAATCCATACTTTATTGCAGGAATTTTCGGATTTAGAAACTTTCAGTCGCGGAAAAGAACCTAATCGTCATTTAGTTGTTCGTCAAGCAGTTACACAATAATTAGGTAGTAGGGAATGGGGAACAGGGAACAGTCAAGAATATTACCAATTACCAATTAATTACCTATTACCTATTACCTATTAAGCTGTTACGCAGCTAAATTTGATAACCACAATTTACTTAAACTTTGTGGTGCGGGCATCTTGCCCGCTATAATTATACAAGCTAAATGGATCAATTTTCAGGGTATTACAAATCCTATGGACGCTATTTTTATTCCGCAGCTAAGTAAAGCCCCGGAGCGGACAGAGGAAATTCAAGTTCAAGAGTTTCTACCTGGACTAGAAACATTGACACCAGTTCGCGGACTTATCCAAGTTAAACACCAGGGTAATTACTTGGAAGTTTCATCTCAGGCAGAAACAATTATTACCTGTACCTGCAACCGCTGTTTACAGCAGTATAACCACCGTCTGGTTCTTGATACTCAGGAAGTCATTTGGTTGGATGAAACCGCTAATCAAACGGAAGATTTTCCTTTAGAAATGGAAGTTGCTGTAGAGGATTTACTGGAAACTTTAGCACCTGATGGTCATTTTGATCCTGGTGAATGGTTATATCAACAGATGTGTTTAGCGTTACCTCAGCGTCAATTATGTAATCTTAATTGTCCGGGTATTTTGAATACTGCTGTTTCCGAAAAACCTACTGATAGCCGTTGGGCGTTATTAAATGCTTTGAAAAAACAACTTCCAGATAATTAGTAAATTTACTATTTGGTGCGTTATGGCTTAATTCTTTATGGCTCGGTAAAAGCTGTTAATACTCTCTTAATCTCCTCAAGGATTTTTTATCTTTGTGGAGTTTTTAATTACAGAAAAATTTTGTATAAGTCCTAATTAGGACTTGACAAGTTACTCTCATTTTGCGAGAATAAAGTAGGTGGCAAGCACAAACACAAGAATAACCAAGCACAAACACAAGAATAACCAAGCACAAACACAAGAACAACCAAGCACAAACACAAGAACAACCAAGCACAAACAAGGAATTAAGCTATGTACACCAATCACTATTATTTCAAATCCAAAATATATTATGCACTTAATTCACATACGCACCCTCCGCGAAGAAGCAAAAAAGTACCCTGATATCAAAAAACAAATTGAAGATTGGTATAAAACAGTTAAAAAATCCGAATGGCAAAGTTTAAATGATGTTCAAAAATTTCACCGAGATGCTGAAGCAGTTGGTAATTTTACTGTTTTTAATATCAAAGGTAATGATTATCGTTTAATTGTAGGAATAGATTATGAAGATCAAACGGTGTACTACAAATACTTGCTAACTCACGCCGAATATAGTAAAAATAAATGGAAAAATGACCCTTACTTTTGACCGAAATACTTATAGTCAATTACTAGCAGAAATCGCTCCTAAAGTAATTGACACAGAGGAAGACTATGAACGTCTTTTAAAAGTTGCAGAATATCTAACTTTTAAAAAAAATCGTAGTCCAGAGGAGCGAGCTTTACACAAATTGCTTGTCAGACTAATTGAAGATTATGAGGAAGAAAATTATCCAATGGATGAATCTACACCTCATGATATATTGCTACATATTATGGAATCTAGCGGCATTCGTCAAGCTGACTTAGTACGCATTCTTGGTTCTAGCAGTGGTGTAGTCTCAGAGGTTGTCAACGGTAAACGTTCAATTAGTAAAGCACAAGCTAAAGCCTTGGGAGAATATTTTAAAGTGTCTCCTAGTTTGTTTATTTAGAGTTCAGTTTTTAACAATTGCAGGATTTTTGTCTGAATACTGAAAATCCTGATTCAGACAAAGTCGGTAATTCTTTGCCAAACACTTTCTAATAAATCAGGATTATTCATATCAAAATATTCAAGATTAGGAGATTGTCTAAACCAAGTTCGTTGACGTTTTGCAAATTGTCGGGTATGTAAAGCAATTAATTCTTTGGCTGTATCTAAAGAAATTTCACCAGTTAAATATTGCTTTATTTCTTGATATCCCAAAGTATTTAATAAGGGTAAATCAATACCATATTTTCGACAAAGATATTCAACTTCAGCAACTAAACCATCTGCTATCATTTGTTCAGTTCGTTTACCAATTCTCACATCTAAATGTTCTGCATAAGCATCTAAACAAATTTGTAAAATTGGATAATTCGGTGGATTTTCTCCTTGCTGTTCAGAAATAGGAATACCAGTTGTATAATAAACCTCCAAAGCTCTTAAAGTCCGCACCAAATCGTTAGCGTGAATTTTTTGGGCAGCAATGGGGTCAACTTGTTGTAACATGGGATAGAGTCGGATTTGACCCAAAGATTCTAATTGCGATCGCAATTCTGGCTGGGGTGCAACTCTGGGAATCTTCATTCCTTGAACAATGGAACGAATATATAAACCCGTTCCACCCACTAACAACAGTGTTTCAACTCCCAAACTAGCAATTAAACCTTGTGCTTGTTGCTGATAATCTGCTAACGTCATGATTTCAGTTGGTTCACAAATGTCAATTAAATAATGGGGAACTAATTTTTTTTCACCTAGATTTGGTTTCGCTGTCCCAATATCAAATTCACGATATACTTGACGAGAATCAGCACTGAGAATTACAGAATTTAATCTTTGTGCTAAACTTAAAGCTAAACCAGATTTACCCGTCGCCGTCGCCCCACAAATTACAATTAATTTAGTCATTAGTCAAATGTTCGTTGTCAGTGGTCAGTGGGAAGAAAAACGCAAAATAGGGAATTTTCTACCCAATTCTTATCAGGGTTACAACCCTTATATAAACTTCTCATAAAATTGGGCTACAGACGGCAGGAAGGCTTTTATGTTATAATATTGGGGTGATTTGACTTTTTCCGCCTTTCGGCAATTTTAACCCCAAGTATCAGGAGAATTTTCATGACGAGCAGTTACAGCGCCGATCAGATTCAGGTTCTGGAAGGTCTGGAAGCCGTCCGCAAACGACCAGGGATGTACATTGGTACTACAGGTCCGCGAGGACTTCACCATTTAGTTTACGAGGTAGTTGACAACTCTGTTGATGAAGCTTTGGCGGGTTACTGTACCCATGTTGAAGTAGATATCAATGCTGATGGTTCTGTCACCGTAACAGATGATGGTCGGGGTATTCCTACCGATATTCACCCAAAAACCGGAAAATCAGCTTTAGAAACCGTTTTAACCGTTCTTCATGCTGGTGGTAAGTTTGGTGGTGGTGGCTACAAGGTCTCTGGCGGTTTACACGGTGTGGGAATTTCTGTGGTCAATGCTTTATCTGAGTTTGTAGAAGTTACGGTTTGGCGAGACCACAAGGTACATAAGCAGAGATATGAACGGAGTTTCCCGGTTACTGAATTGGTAGCAACACCTTCGGAAGAAGATAAAACTGGGACTTCTATTACCTTTAAGCCAGATACACAAATTTTTACCACCAGCATAGAATTTGATTACATTACTTTATCAGGACGCTTACGCGAGTTAGCATATCTAAATGCAGGTGTCAGAATCATTTTTACCGATCATCGTTTAGATATCCTCAAAAGTGACACACCAAGAATAGAAACCTACGAATACAGGGGTGGTATTAAAGAGTATATCGCCTACATGAATCGTGACAAGCAGCCTCTTCATGAAGAGATTATCTATGTCCAAGGGGAACGCAATAATGTCCAGGTAGAAGTGTCTTTACAATGGTGTACTGATGCTTATACGGATAATGTCCTGGGCTTTGCTAATAATATTCGCACTATTGATGGTGGTACACACTTAGAAGGTTTAAAAGCGGTTCTAACTCGGACATTAAATGCAACTGCTCGCAAACGTAATAAAATTAAAGAGAATGAATCTAATCTCAGTGGTGAGCACGTCCGCGAAGGTCTAACTGCTGTCATTTCTGTGAAAGTCCCTGATCCTGAATTTGAAGGACAAACTAAAACTAAACTGGGAAATACAGAGGTTCGCGGGATTGTTGATTCTTTTGTCGGTGAAGTTCTCACGGAGTATCTAGATTTTCATCCCGCTATAGCTGATGCTATTTTAGATAAAGCTATCCAAGCGTTTAAAGCTGCTGAAGCTGCCCGTCATGCGCGGGAACTGGTCCGTCGCAAATCAGTATTAGAATCTTCGCCTCTTCCTGGTAAATTAGCAGATTGTAGCTCTCGTGATCCGGCTGAATCTGAAATATACATCGTAGAAGGCGATTCAGCGGGTGGAAGTGCGAAGCAAGGACGCGATCGCAGAACCCAAGCAATTCTCCCTCTGCGTGGTAAAATTCTTAACATTGAAAAAACCGACGATGCCAAAATCTATAAAAATAACGAAATTCAAGCCTTAATTACAGCCCTGGGTTTAGGTGTCAAAGGTGAAGAATTTAACTCCTCACAATTACGATATCATCATATAGTATTAATGACTGATGCTGACGTAGATGGAGCGCACATCCGCACCTTGTTGTTAACTTTCTTTTATCGTTATCAACGGGCGTTAATTGAACAGGGGTTCATTTATATTGCTTGTCCGCCACTGTACAAAGTAGAACGGGGTAAAAATTACCAGTATTGTTACAGTGAACGGGAATTACAACAACATCTAGGCACTCTTCCCAGTAATGCTAATTATACCATTCAGCGGTTTAAAGGTTTGGGGGAAATGATGCCAGAACAACTGTGGACAACCACAATGAATCCAGAAACCCGTACCCTCAAACGAGTGGAAATTGAAGACGCAGCCGAAGCGGATCGGATTTTTACCATTTTAATGGGTGATCGGGTCGCGCCTAGACGCGAGTTCATTGAAACCTATGGTTCTAAGCTGAATATGACGGACTTAGATATCTAAGGTCATGGGTGATTGGTAATTATTAATTGGTAATGGGTAATGAATCAAAATCAGCTTGAATATTTATCTTCCCAATCCCAATTTCCAATCCCCATAAATTATTTGCTAAGAATCATAAATTTTTCTCCACAAAAAGGGAAAGCATTTGCTATGGTTAGAAAGGTCAACTAAATATTATCTACAAAGCAAGGCTTAGTAAGCATAAACAAAACTTTTCATAATTCGGGTCACAGCCAACTGCTTAAAAAATGAAGTATTCATAATTACAGATGGCATCCCTTGACTTACCCAAGTATTATGATTGGGAAACTTTAACAACAATATTATTTATCGCCTGATTAAAATATCGTTGTATACAATAAGAACAGTTTGTCAAGTTGCACAGGGTAGAAATCTCAACTCTGCGCTAATGTGTGAATAAGGGCAAATTGAGAGAGTTTTTAATTGATCTCTTAACCCGCCAAAAAAATGCCATAAATTTAACTCCTTAGTTCAAGTTCTTGGTATAGCATATACAAGGGCTAGTGCCTGGAAACAAACACCAATCACTAGCTAACAGTAGATATGGACAATTAGTTCTAGTTGAACTAATCTCTGTAAATAAATACCCGCCTTCGGGTTAATTAAGGCAGAACATAAATACTACTTGTTCAGTTAGGAACAATTTGTGTAAGGTTGATAAAAGTGTGCCTACCTTTTAATTTAATGAGAATGCCCCTACCAAACCAACAAGTTTTCAATAAGATCTAATGGAATCACCGCCATTTTTAATGTCTTTTTGATAAAGGTGGCTTAATCTTAGTAAATGAGTTCTAAATAAGGGACAAAAAGAGGGCAATTTTTGTGAAACAGGCTACAATCAGAAAGGTATTTATAGTTAAATCTGTCTAATGTCATTCACTTATGTCCGCATCAGAAAGCTTTTTGAAAAAAACCGATCTTGATCTGTAGATTTGGTCAATAGAAAGTGACGTGTGGAAGTAATGGGTATGACAATTTAAAAAGCGAGCGATACACTAAGAAGTGATATTTGCCACTTTTAAGCACAAATTCTGGCTAAAACAGGAAGAAAATCATCGAAAATATCTTAGGGTAATTAGCCAGAACCCAATTTTCGGTGCATAGATTACTTAATGCCAAAAGTAATCAAAATGTCTTGAGTAACTGATTCTGGAAGGAGCATGAGGAACGCGGCATGAACCAGGCTAACAACGTACTCGATAATATTTATCAGCCTGACCTAGAAATGATAAATCCGCCTGAGATCGAATTACAAGCGCTCTTAATAGAAGAAGAGGACTTATTGCTGACTGATGACGGCGAAATTAATGATTTTTTAGAGCCTCAGTCTGATGAGGACGACGCAGAGTCTGGAAAAGCCGCTAAATCGCGTCGTCGGACACAAGTAACCAAGAAAAAGCATTACACCGAAGATTCCATTCGTCTGTACTTGCAAGAGATTGGGAGGATTCGTCTATTACGCGCAGATGAAGAAATTGAACTGGCGCGGAAAATTGCTGAGTTACTGGAACTAGAACGGGCAAGGGAAAGGCTTTGTGAACGCCTGGAACGAGAGCCTAGAGACAGTGAATGGGCGGCAGAAGTATCATTACCATTACCAACCTTTCGTTATCGCCTACACATTGGCCGCAGGGCGAAGGACAAGATGGTACAATCTAACCTGCGGCTGGTAGTTTCCATTGCCAAGAAGTACATGAATCGGGGCTTGTCTTTCCAAGACTTGATTCAAGAGGGTAGTTTGGGGTTGATTCGTGCGGCTGAAAAGTTTGATCACGAAAAAGGCTATAAGTTTTCTACCTACGCTACATGGTGGATACGTCAAGCAATTACCAGAGCGATCGCTGACCAGTCCCGCACTATCCGTCTACCGGTTCATCTTTACGAAACCATTTCCCGAATTAAGAAAACTACGAAACTCCTGTCTCAAGAAATGGGACGTAAACCCACGGAGGAAGAAATTGCGACTCGCATGGAAATGACCATCGAGAAACTGCGGTTTATTGCCAAATCTGCTCAATTACCAATTTCTCTGGAAACACCGATAGGGAAAGAAGAAGACTCCCGTTTAGGTGATTTCATAGAATCTGACGGTGAAACCCCAGAAGACCAAGTTTCTAAAAACTTGCTGCGGGAAGACCTAGAAAAAGTCCTAGATAGTCTCGGACCTCGTGAACGGGACGTTCTCCGATTACGCTATGGTTTAGACGATGGTCGCATGAAAACCCTAGAAGAAATCGGCCAAATTTTTAACGTCACCCGCGAACGTATTCGCCAAATCGAAGCCAAAGCACTCCGTAAATTACGCCACCCTAATCGTAACAGCGTATTGAAAGAGTATATTCGTTAGAATCATCAATTATTACAATCATCAGGAGAGGGAGAAACTACATTATTAGTTTTTCACCTCTTCTTTGATTGTTTTGGCTTGTTAATAGTTAGACATCACTTTTAATAAAATGAACCATACAGTTAAACAACAAATTAAAGAAAATCTTAAAAATTCCATTAGAAATTTCTTTAAAGATAAAGAAGTAAAAAATTATCAAGTATTAGATGATATTTTTCCTAATGAAAGAAGAATACGCTCTCTCATTGGTGGGTTAGAAACAAGTTTAGGAACTACTTTTTGGGAGCCTATAGCTAAAACATTAGCAAAATTAAATGGATTTGAAATTGTAACTACAAAAATATTACGTCCAGACCCATTTCCACAAATATTGCAAAATGAATTAGATAAATTAGTTGATGAACGTGAAAATAAGCCTAATCAAATGAGAGTTACAACAGAAGAATGTATACAAAGATTAAAAAATGCAGCTTCCAAAATCAATTCTCAAGAAATTATTAGATTTACATCTCCTCCAACAGGTACTGGAGTAGATATTCATTTTGCTAAAGATGGAATTGAATATATTTTTGATATTAAAACCACACAACCAAATCAAGGCGATTTTAAAGGATTTAATAGAGAAATTTTAGAATGGTACTCTTATAAATTTGCTCAAGATCCTAATGCTAATTTAGAAGCTCGTATTGCTATTCCTTTCAATCCTTTTCAAAAATCTTGGTATACAACGCAAAAAAGTAAATTATCTAGTTCTCCTTTAGATATTAGCAAAGATATATGGGTTGAAGATGAATTTTGGAATTTTTGTTCTGGAGAAGAAAGTACATTTGAGCAGTTAAAATCACTGTTTTTTGAACTAGGACAAGAAAACTTTGCAGCAGAATTTCATGATATTTTTTACCAAAATTAGTTAAACATCAATAATCCTTAATAACTCTTTAGCTACATACTCAACAACAGGAATAGGAACAGCATTACCAAAATGTTTTTTAGCAGTATCATCTTTTTGATGATATATAAAATTAGCAGGAAATCCTTGTAACTTGCAAGCGTGTTTTGCAGTGATTGGTATATATTTTTTAGAGTGATAAATTTTTTCTAAAAACAACTGCTTATACTCTTCTGGATTACTACCATGAATAGATACAGTTGCTATATAATCTTTACCACCAGTAGCAGTTAAAGTTGGAAAAATATCAGCAGTAGGTAAAATAATTCTATAGATATCATTAATTCCTGTCATATTCTTAGAATTAACAAATTCATACTTTCTATTATCAGTCCAGCGAAATATTCCTTTATCAACTAATATATTTAATTCGCTAATTTCTATATTAGGTATTATTTCCTGGAAGTTTTCAAAAGATAAAGGGTTTCCATCCTTATTACCATACTTTTTACTTCTTCTATTTTTTAAAAGAGCTAAACAAATCATTTTTTCTCTATCAGTAGTTTTAATAATATCCCAAGAGTGAATTGTTGTATGTCCATTTCTTAAATCTGAGAAAATAAAGAAATCATTTAATTCATCATCTTTTTGAAATCGAGTTCTTGAAGGTGGTATTACACCTTTAAATAAGGTATTTGCATCTATTTTAATTTTTTCTATAACTTCGATATTTTTTAATTCATCTAAAATATCTAAAACTTTGGGGTGAATATTTAAAGAACGAGGAAATCTATATTCTTGGCATTTATCTATACCATTTTGAATTCCTACAATAAAAACTCTATCTCTATTTTGAGGTAAACCAAAATCGTAAGCATTTAATATTTGCCATTTCGCACAATATCCTATATCATAAAAATTCTGCAAAATCAGTTCTAAATTATCTCTGTTTTTGGGACTTGCTAAACCACTAACATTTTCAAAAATAAAAGCTTTAGGTTGACTTTTATTAACTAGTCGAATCACATCAAACCATAATTTACCTCTAGGATCTTCAAAACCCTTTAAACAACCTGCAACTGACCAAGGTTGACAAGGAACACCACCTACAATTACATCAATATTTGATGGAAGTCCTGTAATTTTGGTAATATCTCCTAATTCAATTTCATCTTGATTTCGGTAATTGATAAAATTTTGCTGATACACTTTAATAGCTTGTTTATCTATTTCAGAGTAACCTAAACATTGACCACCTAATTTTTCTAAAGCAATTCTAAACCCACCAATACCAGCGAATAGATCAATAAATGTAAATTTTTTTGAAGAATTTACTAAATGTAAAGGTAATTCTATTTGTTTTGGTATTTGTAAATCTATAACTTTCATTATTGTTAATTTATCTTGCTTAATAACTATTGGAATGTAATTCTCAAGCATAACATATATTCTAGTTTATCGCATAATCTCATTTTTTCCTATTCTCTAACTGTTGTAATAACTCCTGGGAATTTTTTACCCACTGTAAGTTACCTTGAATATTATATAAATCGTGTGCATATTGGAAGACTTGTATAGCTTCTTTATACTGCTTTAACTGCATAAAAACTAATCCCGCACCATAATAAGCATTAGCATAATTAGGGTTGGCTGCGGCTGATTTTCTAAAAGCTGCTAAAGCTTCATTTAATTTCCCCTGATTAAATAAAATTGAGCCAATATTATAGTGGGCTTCCGCATATTTGGGATTGATTTTAATTGCTTGATTAAAAGCTACCTTCGCTTGTTCAATTTTCCCTAGTTGTAAATAACATATCCCTAAATGATAAGCTGGTTCTGGAGCATTTTTACTATAGGTTCTAGCTTTTTCAAAAAAAGCGATCGCACTTTGCCAATTTTTTTCTTGCTCTTTAACTAACCCCATGTTATAATGGGCAAAACCTAAATTGGGATTTAATTCTAAGGCCTTATTTAAGTAATCTTGAGCCAATTTTAAATTATTTCCTTCTAATAAAGCCCCACCTAAATTTGCAAAAGCTAAAGCAAATTGAGAATCCGCTTGAGTAGCTTGATAAAAAGCATCCGCAGCAGGTTGTAATTTTCCTAATTGTCGTAGTGCTAAACCTAAATTATAGTGCGCTGCTGCTAATTTAGGATCTAGTTTAATAGCTTCACGAAAAGCGGTAATTGCTACTTCTATTCTTCCCGACTGAATCGCCTGTAATCCTTGATTTAAAGCCTCTGTAGCTGCTTTAGTATTTCTATTTTGTGCCAGTATTAGAGTCGGGGGAGAACTGGAAAATACGGGTTGAATATTAATACTTAATAATAAAAAATTGATTATCCCTAAAATAGGATATTTAATTAATAATGATAATTTCATAGATTTATTTCGCGCAAAGGCACAAAGGAGCAAAGACGCAAAGGAAGATCAGGAAAAATCAATGTTGTTCTGGTTATTGTTGGGTTTCTTTGTATCAACCCAACCCACTTTATCATCATTACCAAAAGAAACACAAGGACTATCAATTTCTACCGCTGGAGTAAATGAACTACAAAAATTCACGGTAGCACAATTAACATCTAACTCATCAGGGTGAGTACAATCTAATTTAACATAAAAAGCACAGTCTTGACAAATAGTTTTATGTAATATTGGCTGTAAGTCAATAGAGACTGACATGGTTAATAATCCTCAAATTGAGATAAAACCCACTACCTTGTATATTTTGTAGTGGGAAATAACAGTAATAAACAATGTCGTTCTTATTATCTGTTATTTTCGTAACAAAATTAATTCTTTAATGCAGTTATTACATTATTATCTCGCATTTATTGTTATTTCACCACAAATCAGTAGTTAAGAACCTAGACTTTACTAACTTATGTTGTCTTTATTAGTTTGTTGACTTAAGCTATTTTTAGTACATAAAATAAATAGCCTACATAAATAATTGGCTTTTATCCTATATCTAACATTAAATAAGCGTGAGTGCAAAACGTCTGCCAGAAACTACTGCCCATGTTAAGATTATCCGCCAATCTTGGCAACAGGGCTTTCTCGAAGGTGAAGTCAGCGCTGGTAATTTTCAATGGTATTTCCAGTGGCATTTTCGTCGGGGGGAACTTTCTGTAAAGCCTTCTCAAGGTCGTGCTTTAATCAAAGAACCTCTAGGGCGGTTTCTAGAACAACAAGATTATCAATTAGAACCTGGGGGAGATTATGCTTTCACAATTCGGGCTGAACTGTAAATTATTTGTCAGTTAATCTATTGAGGTATCTTTCAATCAGAAGCACTGCCACAATATCATCTATTGCCCTGGGAGGTTGACGCATTCCTTTGGGTAATAACTTAATTATACCCTGGGGTGGATACATTTGCCAATAGCGATCGCGTGCTTCTAGGGTAGAATAACGTTCATCAACTAAAATGATATTTGTGAGTTTACTTAATTCTTGACTAAGTTGCTGTTTCCACTTTTTCGCTGTTGTTTGATCTCCCATCACTATTAAGGATACAGGAAATTTTTGCAATTGTACTTCAATATTAGCGATCGCTTCTTCTGCTAAGATAACTTGATGATAATACAGTTGTCTATCTAATCCCATTACTGCAATACCACATTTATCACGGCCAGGATCAAATCCTAAAATTGCAGGTTGTGTATTTGTCATTGGTTGGTTGTCGGTTGTCATTGGTTGGTTGTCGGTTGTCAGTTGTCAGTTGTCGGTTGTCAGTTGTTAATTATCAATTAATATTGTTAAGCAATCAATTGTTATTGTTAGGCAATCTTTTGTTATTGTTAGGCAATTCAGTAACTTTGTAACTATCTACTTTACCAATAGAACATCTTACAATTAAACTTTCTTGCTCACGTACTAAAAAGAACTTCTCCATTTGATATAACTACTAATTTAATTCTTAACGGACCGACAGTATAAGTATTTTCTGCCGCTATAGCTTTAATTTCTACCTCCTGCTCCATTTGCTGTAATTGAGTCACAAAGCGAACAAAAGTCCCATCTACTTCTACACTTTCCACAATTCCTGCATTTCGAGCGCGAAATTGAGAAGCAGAAATTAGTAAATCTAAGCGTTGACGCATTTGTTCAGGAGTCATACTTTTTAAATCTGCCGTAGTAGTAGCTAAAATTTCCCCTAATGAAAATACAAGTTGATTTCGGGCTGCGTCTGCAAAAAATTCTATTTGCTTTTCGCCTCTGACATAATTACCTGCCGAGAAAATTCTAACAACATATTCTCGACTATCTTTAATTTGTGCGATTAGGGATTCAACCTGATCTTTCGTGAGACGAAGTATTTTTTTATTCATTGATATCTCACCAGGTTCAGTTAACTGAACATTGGCATTATGATTAGCTGCTTCGAGAATTTTCATAATAGCCTGACGTGAGGTATTAGTTTTATTAACAGTAATCAATCCTGCCGCTATTACTTGACCTTTGACCAAAGCTAATTTACCCAAGCGGAGGTCACGATAGGACTGATAATATTTTTCTAGTCTAGCCACTTCCCGATCTAAAAATTGTTGTTGTTCCTCTAATTCCTTCAAGCGAGATTCTCTAGTGATAATGACTTCCTCTCGCTGTTTAATTTCTAGATTACGATTTTGAATAAGTTTATCTAATTTAGCAATTTTGCGATCGCGTTTTTCAATTGCCGTCTTTGCTTCATCAATAGCCTCTTTAGCTTGAGTATACAACTTCTCACGTTCTGCCTTTAAATCTTCTACAGCAGTTTGGAGAGTCTGTCGCTGATGATAAAGAGTTTGTAATTCACCTCTAGCTTGTTGATACTGAATCATGATGCCACCAAGACGACTTTGAGTTTCCTTTAGCCGTGCTTGAGTTTTAGCTTGCTGATTAAGAGTACGATTAAGTTGAGCTTGTGTTGCCTTTTGTTTAGTATTTACTGCCTGTAATGACTTATTAATTGCTTGTAATTCTTGTTGTACCTGAACCTTTTCTTGTTTAGCCTGATTTAGCTCAACCTCCACCTGGCTTTTTTGAGCTTCTGCGGTTTTTAGTTGTTCCCGCTTATTGGTTAGATCTCTTTGAATATCCTCCAATTCAAATACACCCTTCCGTAGTCCACCGTCAGTAGCAAAGAGAATTGCTAAAGTTGAAGCAGAAATCAGACCACCCGTAAAGATAGTGACAATGACAGCAGTTTTTTTCGGACGCAAATTAAAGAGTGAGAGACGGGCCTTGCCCACCCGAGTGCCGATGCGGTCACCCACGGTAGCAATTACGCCTCCCAAAATGAGAATTGCTGCAATCAGGATGTACCCGGTGGCCATTTTTAACTAATGCAATAGTGATCAATACAGCCTATCACGTTTAACCATTGTCTGTGGGTAAAGAGAGTGAGGCTAAAGTAAGAATTAGACAATTAAAGACCTTCCTCCAAATTAATAGTTTAATCGTGATCATAGTGATGCTATTGACAGAGCCTCCAAAAACACAGCACTTCAAAAATAGAAGTCCTGCCAACTCCATTTACCTATAACTTGAATAAATTGTTAGCATTTAGCTAAATTTGAGTTTAACTTCCCTACCTCCACAGACAGAATTTTGTGGAAGTGGGGTTTAGATCTACTTTTTGGCAACCTGCTGACGGCTGATGCTTAGGTAAATTGTTTACTTAAAGCAACAGGTTTATGTACAGTAATCTTCTTTTTATGAATAGAAATCATTTTCTTCTCGCGGAGATCTCCCAGTAGTCTAGTGACTGTAACACGAGTAGAGCCAATTGCTTCAGCGATCGCCTGATGGGATAACTTCAGATCAATGGTAATGCCATCAGCACAAGGAACGCCAAAATCTCGACAAAGAATTAATAAGAAACTAATTAACCTAGAACCCATATCACGGTGAGCAAGAGTTTCAATCATCATCTCCGTTTGAAGAATCCGTGAAGCAAGACCTCGCAACATCAACATTGATAATTCTGGATTTTCCTTCAGTGCTTGCTCTACCTGTTCAATTGGGGCTGAAAGCAATTCTACAGTAGTAAAGGCCACTGCATGATAAAATCGATCAGACTTATTTCCTGTCAGCAGTGACAGTACACCAAAGACGCTGTTTTCCCGCAGTAGTGCTACCGTTATTTCTTCTCCTGCTTCGTATACCCTTGACAGTTTCACAGCACCCTTGAGAAGAAAATAAACTCGTTCAGCAGGATCTCCCGGAAAAAAGATCGTCTTATTCCGCTCAAATGTTTCCACAACCGGAGGAAATGCCCCCGTCGCCATTTGACGAAAAACATTTGCTAGGGCTTTATCTTGTGTCACTATCATTTCTCCCTTCCCCTACCCAATGCCAGAAAAACAAAAACTAATTACCTAAGAATACACCTGAAAAATCAATAAATCACCATGGACTTTGCTGTTTTTTTCTATACTCAAAGGTAAAATTGTTAGTTCCTCGTTTATAATGATACACAATTGTTGTTCAGTTTAGTTAATTATTATTCATAAGTAATTTCACTAATTAGAGTCAAAGGTTTTGCCTCTAGAAATTTTCTGTTTCTTGAGAATTTTTATAAATATGGTCATAATTTTTTCAGGCTTGCTGACTGCTCTGGGAGTATTTGAAAAAATTCCTAGTCCAACATAGTCCAACTAGGCTCGGATTCTAGTATGCTCCTAATGATGAATTACATTAGCAATTTTTATGCTGAATCTATCTGGAAAAAATGCTCTAGTTACAGGTATTGCCAATAACCGTTCTATCGCTTGGGGAATTGCCCAACAACTCCATAAAGCCGGGGCCAATTTGGGCATTACCTACTTGCCAGATGACAAGGGTAAAATGGAAAAAAAAGTTTCTGAATTGGTAGAACCTCTTGCTCCGAGCCTGTTTTTGCCCTGCAATGTTGAAAATGAGGAGCAAATTCAATCTACTTTTGAAACCATCCGGCAGGAATGGGGGAAAATAGATATTTTAGTGCATTGTTTGGCTTTTGCCAAAAAAGAAGATTTGACCGGGGGTTTTAGTCAAACTTCTCGTTCTGGTTTCAATACGGCGTTAGAAGTTAGCACTTATTCACTTATACAGTTAAGCGGTGCAGCCAGACCTTTAATGACTGAAGGTGGAAGTATTATTACTCTTACATATTTGGGCGCAGTGCGGGCAATTCCTAATTATAATGTCATGGGTGTAGCTAAAGCTGGATTAGAAGCTAGTGTTCGTTATTTGGCCGCAGAACTCGGTCCGGAAAATATTCGTGTTAATGGTATTTCCGCAGGTCCTATCCGCACTTTAGCATCTTCCGCAGTTGGTGGTATTTTAGATATGATTCATCACGTTGAGCAGGTAGCCCCCCTCCGTCGCACTGTTACTCAATTGGAGGTAGGTAATACTGCGGCTTTCTTGTGTAGTGATTTAGCAAGCGGTATTACTGGACAAATCCTGTATGTCGATGGGGGATATGAAATTATGGGAATGTAACACTCCTAGTCCTAAAGGCGCGAGGATTCTTGGTTCAACGATATCACTTAAACTAGATATCTTGCAGTGTCTAATCTAGTAGGCTTTAGACCCAAGCTTTTGGTAATACGGCACAATTAAGAAGTCAGAAGTAACAAACTGAAAACCGACAACCGACAACCGACAACTGACAACCGACAACCGACAACCGACAAATGACAACTGACAACCGACAACCGACAAATGACAACACAAACTCCTCGGATAGCCTCAGTTCAACGCACCACTGGTGAAACAAATGTTTATGTCACCATTAACCTGGATGGTACGGGTGTATGTAAAGTATCTACAGGTATTCCCTTTTTAGATCATATGCTCCATCAAATCGCCTCCCATGGGTTGTTTGACTTGGATATTCAAGCTAAAGGTGATTGGGAAATTGATGACCACCATACAAACGAAGATGTGGGGATTACTTTAGGACAAGCTTTAGGCCAAGCTTTGGGTAACAAAAAAGGAATTGTGCGTTTTGGTAATTTTCTCGCTCCCTTAGATGAAGCCTTAGTGCAAGTGGCCTTAGACTTCTCTGGTAGACCTCATCTCAGTTATAGTTTAGAAATTCCTACTCAACGGGTGGGAACTTATGATACACAATTAGTGCGGGAGTTTTTTGTGGCCTTGGTAAATCATAGCCAAATGACTTTACATATTCGCCAATTAGATGGAATTAATTCCCATCATATTATTGAGGCCACATTTAAAGCCTTTGCTAGAGCCATGCGAATAGCCGTGGAAATTGATCCACGTCGGGGGACAACAATTCCTAGTTCTAAAGGTGTGTTATAAAAATTATCAGCATCGGTTAATCTATTAGTTAGTTCTAAATGGTCAGTAGTTGGTAGTTTCATTGCCATGAATTCTGTTGTAGACAACTCTAATTCTCAACAAAATCCCCTAGATAAACAACCTGTAGTCCTGACTTCTGAATTGCGAAAGGTCTATCGTACGGGATTTTGGCTCAATCAAAAAGTTGTATCTCTCAAAAACTGCTCTTTACAAGTGTACCCAGGAGAAACCTTTGGTCTGTTGGGTCCAAATGGTGCGGGTAAAACCACGCTGTTAAAATTGTTATTGGGTATTATTCGTCCTACATCTGGACGAGGATTATTACTAGGTAAACCCATAGGCGATCGCTCTGTCAAGCAGCATATTGGCTACCTCCCAGAAAATTCCTATTTATACGAATATCTGAGTGGTTGGGAATTTTTGCAGTTAACAGCGGGTTTATTTCAAATTCCCCAAAAGTTACAACGTCAACGCATTCCCCAATTATTGGAATTAGTCGGATTATCTCAAGCTGATGCTCGCAAAAAGCAACTGCGACGTTATTCTAAGGGGATGCTTCAGCGTGTGTGCATGGCTCAAGCATTAATTAATGATCCCAATTTGGTTTTTTTAGATGAACCTATGTCTGGGCTTGATCCTCTGGGACGTTACCAAATGCGAGAAATTATTCTCTCTCTGAAAGCATCTGGTAAAACCATATTTTTTAATAGTCATGTATTAAGTGAAGTGGAACAAATTTGCGACCGTGTGGCTATTCTTGCTCAAGGAGAATTAATCTGTTGTGGTTCTCTCAATCAACTTTTAGGTAACCAAAATACATATCATGTGAAAGGTCAAGGAGGAGATGGGGAAATTTTGAAAAAATGGATAAGTAATTTAGAATTTGGGGCGGATGGTTCTTGGCAAGGTACACTCCAAGAAGATTATTATGATTTTCTCTCTAGTCTCCAGTTAATGGGAGGGAAAATTATCACTATGAATCTATCACGTCAATCCCTAGAAGAGTTTTTCATCCATCAAATTCAAATCCTCAATCATCCTCTTAATTAGTACAAACTGCAAGAATACAAGAATAACAAATTGCCCATAAGTAGTAATTATATAAAATTACTTGGGAATACTAAAACTCAGTTGCTTACTTATTTGTAGGCAGTATAACTGAGTTTTAAATCAAATTATGAATTCTATATGTCAGGAAAATATAGAATTAAAAATTGTTATCACAACTGGTGAAAATTATGTAAAATGTTTCCTAACTTTAGACAAAATATAAAATCAATATCTTTACGCAACAAATTATTTATGTCCGGAAAACAAAGGATTTATTAGAAAATAAGATTGTTGAGTCACCACGATTCTTCAGTATACTCGATGTTAAAACGTTTCAGAATAACTGTAAATATCGTCATTTCCAATTCTCAGGTAAATATGCTTAATAAAGATTTGCGTAAATTTCTCACCAATTTAACCATGGGTTTAGCACTATTAACAACAGTAAATATCACGCTTCCCTCTGTGAGTTTGGCGCAAAAACAGCCAGGAAAATCAACATCCAGTATTGCCACAGATTACTTATTAGGAGGCGGAGATCGCATCCGTGTTAATGTATTTGAAGTACCAGAATATACGGGTGAATATCAAGTTCCTCCTGGTGGTTCAATTAATATGCCTTTAATTGGCAGTATCTCTATTTCGGGCTTAACCACTGAACAGGCTGCTGATACCATTGCCAAAGAATATGCTCGCTTTCTCAAACGTCCACTGATTTCTGTTAACTTAGTATCATCTCGTCCCATCAATGTCTTTGTTGCTGGGGAAGTAACAAGACCAGGTGCTTATACCCTCAGCTTGGAAGGGGGAGCAGGAAATAACCCTGGTGTCCAATACCCAACGGTATTAGCCGCGCTAACTAGTGCCCAAGGTGTAACCCTAGCAGCAGATGTAACTCAAGTGCAATTACGCCGCAAGATAGGAGGTTCTCGAGAGCAGACAGTTTCCCTAAATTTAAAGGAATTGACTCAAACAGGCAGAATATCTCAGGAAATTACCTTACGAGATGGAGATACCATCATTGTTCCCACTGCTGCCAGTCTGAATGTGGCTGAAGCCCGGAACTTATTTGCAGCTAACTTTGCCGCTACTCAAACTTCACCCCGTACGGTGGTAGTAATTGGCCAAGTTTACCGTCCAGGTTCTTATCTTGTCACCGCTGGAAATGCAGGAGGCGCAGAGGGTGGTGGTGCCGGTGGTGGTTTACCTACTGTGATGCGGAGTTTACAACTAGCCGGGGGAATTACGTCCATTGCCGATGTTCGGAAGATTAAATTACGCCGTCCTACCCGCATTGGTACAGAACAAAATATAGATATTAACCTATGGCAACTACTACAAAGTGGTGATCTCAATCAAGACGTAGTGGTACAAGATGGCGATACTATCATTGTGCCTACGGCTACTGACATTAGTGCCGCTGAAGCTACTCAATTAGCAACAACAACTTTGTCCCCAAATACGGTTGAAGTGGGTGTAGTTGGTGAAGTCAAAAGACCAGGGGCGGTCAAATTACAACCCAATAGCTCTTTAAATCAGGCATTATTGGCAGCAGGTGGTTTTAATGATGGTAGAGCCAGTAGAGGAACTGTAGAATTAATTCGCCTCAATTCTAATGGCACTGTTACTAAGCGTAAAGTTAACGTGGATTTGTCGAAAGGAATTAACGAGGAAACTAATCCTATCCTGCGTAATAATGATGTTGTCGTAGTTGATCGCAACAATTTAACCAAAACTGGTGATACAGTTAATACTGTAGCGGGACCTTTAGGTACTATTTTGGGGATTATCAGATTATTCACTGGATTTTAGGTTAAGTCCAAAAGTTGGTTTTCTAGGTTTCCACTCAAAAAATCTAGACCCAAAACATAATTATTGTATATCTTAGTTGATTTTTTTCGGCAATTGATCATTAAAGGTATAGCGATCGCCTATAATGTGAGCGCGGGGTTATCATTTTATAGTTACTAATTAGGGAATTACGCACTTAACCCATTTTAATTTACAGTTAATGCACTTGGTAGCTCTAACAATCAATTCTGCCTAAAGCTGAAGGAGGAGAATAATTTAATGGACCCAATAATTTTTATCATATTTTTAGCTCTAGTCGGTTACGCCTTGGCATCGGCAAAGATGGTAAATCAAGGGAATGCGGCCTTAGTTGAACGTTTGGGGCGGTATCATCGTCAACTTAATCCTGGACTAAGTTTTATTGTTCCTATCATTGATCAAATTGTGATGGAAAACACAACTAGAGAGCAACTTTTAGATATTAAACCGCAAAATGTAATTACTAAAGATGGTATCTATTTAGAAGTAGATGCAATTCTTTACTGGCGGATTCAGGACATTAAAAAAAGCTTTTATGCTATTGATGATCTAGAACAGTCTCTAGCAAACATAGCAACCACTACCCTCCGAGAAAATATCGCCCAGAATTCCTTAAAGGATACTAATATGTCAAGGGCGGAAATGGACAAAATTATATTAGTTGAATTAAATTCAATTACATTCTCCTGGGGGGTGGAAACTATCCGTTTAGATATTCAGAGTATCACCCCGCCGGAGACTGTACGTAAGTCCATGGAAGAACAACAGAATGCACAAATTAAAAAACAAGCCGTGATTTTAGCCGCAGAAGGGGAAGAAGAAGCGGCAGAAAGGAGGGCGACAGGAACTAAAAGATCGATAGAGATCATTTCTGAAGCCTTACGTAGCCATCCTGAAAGTAAGGATATTTTACGGTATCTTGTTGCCCAGGATTACGTAGATGCTAGTCAAAAATTGGGTGAAAGCAATAATGCCAAAATTGTATTTGTAGATCCTGCTAACTCAACGGAAATGTTTCAGGAATTGATTTCTGATTCAGTAGAAGAAAATTATGGTAAGAATCCTACCAATGGTAATGGGAATGGATCTAATTAATATAGTGGTTCCCATGCTTATGAGGTACAAAGTTTTTTAGTTTTAGGGAACAGTAATTGGTGTGTACTTCATTAGACTGGGGAACTATATAAATGATCATTAACAATTAGGAATGACGAAAAATGGCATCTGCTACTTGAGTAACTTCCCGCATTTCTTGAACGTCATGAACTCGGAGGATATCTACACCATTAAAAATGGCTGCACAACAGGCTGCGGCTGTTCCCCAAACTCTTAATTTTGGATCTGGTTGGTCGAGAATATTACCGATAAAACTTTTACGAGATGGTCCGACCAAAATTGGAGAATTAAGTGTTTTTAGGGATTCTAATTGGCGAAATATCTCTAAATTCTGCTGATGGTTTTTAGCAAAACCAATTCCCGGATCAATAATTATTTTATTTTGGTCAATTCCCACAAGTCTAGCATTTGTAATTTGCCCAGATAAAAAGTTATAAATATCAGTGATTAAATTTTCATAATCAGTGAATTTTTGCATGGTTTGGGGAGTTCCTTGGATGTGCATTAACACAATTGGTACATTTAAACTGGCAACAGTTGGCAACATTTGGGGGTCAAATGTTCCCGCTGAAATGTCATTGACTATATCTGCTCCGGCATTAATTGCTGCTTTAGCTACTTCTGATCTAGTGGTATCTACGGAAATAGGTACATCGGTTATTGGACGTATTAATTCTAAAACAGATTGCACCCGCTCCAGTTCGACTTCTAGAGGTACTTGTTCTGCTCCTGGACGGGTTGATTGTCCACCAATATCAATGATATCAGCACCAGCGGCAATCATGGCTTGTGCCTGGGTTAAGGCGGCTGAGGTGGTGTTAAATTTACCACCGTCACTGAAACTATCAGGGGTAACATTTAAAATTCCCATCATATAAGTCCGCTTTCCCCAGGTAAAGCAATGATCTCGGATGATTAAATGGTTATACATATAGATAATCCAAATAGTAAGGTAAGAGGCAAAAGGCAAGAGTAAAGAAGTTTTCAGCTATTTTATATTTCTTTACATAGTTTGGTTTTATCGTGTTAACTTACTTAATTATTAATACCTACTATATCAATTACCCTAATCCCCAATCCCGATTATTGGTAGTTAACAATTCTGGCAAAACTATCAGCTTTTAGACTTGCTCCACCAACGAGAGCGCCGTCAATTTCTGGTTCTGCCATAATTTCATCAATATTATTCGGGTTGACTGAACCGCCATATTGAATGGGAACTAGAGGGTTGGTTAATTGACTGCGAATTAAACCAATGACTCGATTTGCTTCTTTGGTTTTACAGGTATCACCAGTCCCAATTGCCCAAATTGGTTCATAGGCAATAATTAAGTTGGTTTGATTGATATCTACTAGGTCTTCTGTTAATTGGGCGCTAATTATTGATTCTGTTTCTCCTGCGTCTCGTTGTTGTTTGGTTTCTCCAACACAGAGAATAGGTGTGAGTCCATGCTTTTGGGCGGCTTTGAGACGGAGATTTACACTTACGTCTGTTTCTCCAAATAATTGCCGTCTTTCACTGTGTCCGACAATAACATAACGCACGCCAATTTCTGTGAGCATGGGGGCGGAAATTTCGCCTGTATATGCTCCATTTTCCTCCCAATGGACGTTTTGCGCTCCCAAATTGACACGGCTACCATGTAAAGATTTGGATAGTAGGCTTAAATTGGTGAAAGGGGGGAATAGTATCACTTCTCGGACTGAGGGGGTTTCCTCTAGGTGAGGCAAAAATCCGCTTAAAAATTCGGCAGATTCTACCTGGGTTTTAAACATTTTCCAGTTACCAGCAATAACGATTTTCCGCACAGGTGATTTAATCAAAATTTTAATACTACTAGATACATTTTTTAATGTACTACTTTTTTAGGTCTATTCATAAAGCATAATCCACTGAGTCACTTAGGTTAAATTTTGGTTGATTTGAAGGTGTGATCAAGAGCGATCGCTTTGTGATTAAAAGTGCTTCAATAAAATACATTACAGATATACTCGCTAAAGTTAGAAGTATTTTTGAAGGTGACATTACTATTAAGGTTACTTTTTTTTAGCCTTAATATAGCATTTTCCATGCTCATGAGGTACAAAGTTTTTTAGTTTTAGGAAACAGGGAACAGTCAAAAAATTAGTGTGTACTTTATTAGACTGGGAAATAATATTTTTTGTTTATTTTAATTTTTTATTCCCACCCACTGAGTCACAGGAGACATGGCTTTCCAACCCAAAAATCTTGACCCGATAGGTTCACCGCGTTGAATCGCAATACGGGTAAAATTTCCTCCTACTTTTTCGTACCATTGGTATAAAATCAGTTCACCCTCCAATGTTACAACATTAATGACCATTCTCCCCCCAGTAAGTAAAGCATTCCAACAATTTTCTAGTATTTCTGATTCTGTCACACCACCACCAATAAAAATCGCATTTGGTGCGGGTAAATTGGGGATAACTTCTCTACTTTTTCCGCCAATAATTTGTAAATTTGGTGTTCCTAAAGTAGCCGCATTATCAGCAATATAATTTATTCTAGTAGAATTTTGTTCAATAGCGATCGCTCGACATCTCCTATCACTTCGCAGCCATTCTATAGAAATAGAACCACAACCAGCGCCCACATCCCACAGCAATTCCCCAGGGTTAGGTGCTAAACTCGATAAAGTCACCGCTCGGACTTCCCTTTTTGTCAATTGTCCATCATGATGAAAAGCACTATCAGGTAAACCGGGAAATTTTGATAAACCAACTATTCCCCTATCAGCAATACATTCCACCGCCATAGTATTTAAAGGAGCGACATTTTTTTCTTGCCAATTAGTAGCGATATCTGTTATAATATTCTCATTAATATTACCCATTTTTTCTAAAACGGTAATTTGACTATTACCATAACCGCGATTTATTAAAATTTCTGCGACATGAGCGGGAGTATTTTTTCCCTCACTTAAAATTAATAATTTTGCACCGGGATAAATGTAAGATTGCAGTAAAGAAACCGGACGACCACATAAACTTAAAGTTTCGACTTCTGTTAATGACAATCCTAGTCGAGAACAAGCCAAACTAAAAGCAGAAGGTGCAGGAATAATTGTAACTTCCGAAATATTAATATCTTTCAGAATAGTTGTACCCACACCATAACATAAAGGGTCGCCACTAGCTAAAATACAAACTGCTTGACCACGACGACTGATAATTTCAGTTATGGAAGTTGTAAAAGGTGATTTCCAGGGAATTTTTTCCCGGTTGTCGGCATGGGGTAACATAGAAAGATGACGTTCCCCACCAAAGATAATTTGAGCTTTATTTAAGCAGGAAACAGCAACGGGACTTAACCCTACTAAACCATCTTCACCGATACCGATAATTGATAACCATTTTTGCATAATTTGTTTGTTTTGCTGGAATATCGCTTTTATTACCTTACCGTGAGGGGATGTGAAGTTGGTGCTTTGAGTTGAATAAGAGTATTTTTT
>Ga0207909_1000056_pt1 | contig 44790 bp, 52 predicted proteins | sample LakMenEpi05May10_FD_150672 | JGI IMG/M metagenome (GOLD analysis project Ga0207909, IMG submission 150672) | Freshwater microbial communities from Lake Mendota, WI - 05MAY2010 deep hole epilimnion (SPAdes) | ecosystem: Environmental > Aquatic > Freshwater > Lake > Epilimnion/Euphotic zone ...
CAGGCGATGGAGCCACAGATACTTCCCCAGGTGATGGAGCCGCCGAGACTTCCCCAGGCGATGGAGCCACAGATACTTCCCCAGGTGATGGAGCCTCTGAAATGGCAGGCGACGGAGCCTCCGAAGGAACAGCTGAAGGAGCCTGGCTGAATCCGGACGGCGATGGTGGAACAAACCCTACAGGGGACTGAGGAGGACGTGGGGCCGCATCTGGAGAACGGAATACAAAGATTACACGGATAACTGCAGCATTCCTCTTGTAATTCGACAATGGCTGCAACCCTAGTTCTCCTGGACTTCCGCCAGTATCTATCCGTCCAGCAGTATATTGATTGTTATCTCCGAGATAGAGAACATATGTGATTGTCTGATACGGCTTGCGAACAGCAGATAACACTGTAAGATTTCGCATATCGCCGAATGCAGTCGACTCTTCCGGAAGTACTATGATATATCCGTTAGGAACCACACGTTCTATTGTTTGAAGTTCAGCTGCTTCATCCGGAAACGAAACAGTAATCTTACCGGAAGGAGTTGAGTCATCTCGTATTGACTGAATGAACTCGTGAATTTGCTGTTGTATCATAACAGCCTGATCACGATTTCCCGATGCAGGTTCAATGGGTCTAAATGCAGACCGTGCGGACGAGAAAGGGGTTGGAACTAGTGCGTTCCGCCTTGTTCGACGAACTGGACCCGGAAACAATCCAGATAAACTTTCGACCGGTTGTTCCACCGCTGGAGGAGGAGGAGCTGCAGGCGGCGCTGGAGGAGGAGCTGCAGGCGGCGCTGGAAGAGGAGCTGCAGGCGGCGGAGGAGGAGGAGCTGCAGGCGGCGGAGGAGGAGGAGCTGCAGGCGGCGGAGGAGGAGCTGCATCCGCAGGCAAGGGTACGATCTCTGGAAGATCAATTCTGTCGTCATCGACAACCTGGTCCTGAACAAGTGGGTTTTGAAAGGGAGGAGGAACCCAAGCCCCTGACAGTCCAAGAGATCCGCTAACAGGATCTTCTAAAAGAAGCGGGCTCCCTGAATTCAACTGTATGACTTCGCCGTTATCTGCTGGTCTGTTTGCTGGACTTAAAAATTCACCTTCTTTTGATTCGGGCTCCGGAGGAGGTGGAGGCGGCTGAAACGGCTGTGGAGGAGGCGGTGGCGGCAGCGGACTTAGACCAACTGCCCGTCCCCGCAAATGCGGTGGGATTGCTGAACGTGGCTGAAGAGGCGGAGGCTGAAACGGCGGCGGCGGGGGAGGAGGAGCCACGGAGTTATCTGAAGGGGGGAGATCTGCCTGTGCTGTCCATGATTGGCGAAGTCCACTTCTGTCCACCCGGCCTCTTTGTCTGTCCACATCTGCAGCAGCTTCATCTGCAATCAACTCTTCAAAGCTGATAGGTTTTGATTCAGGAGATAATCCAAGTGAAAATCCACCTGCAGGTGCTGTCAAAACTGCGTCGGGACGAGGAAGAGATTCTGTTTCCGTAGAAAGGTGTGCAGTATATCCAATAGAAATAACCGGAAATCCAACAGGAAGTATCATTGAGATAGGAGCACCTTCCTTCGAAGTGAAAACGATCGATGCTGCATGTCCTAACTGTGTAATCAGTGCAGGTCTATAATTTATCTGAATGAGTGATGGGATATCTGTAACAATATATCTTGCCTTCGGTTCAGGAGTAAAGTCCTTCTCACCAAGTGCACGTCGAGCCGTGATATCCGGTGATTCATTCACCCGCCCAGAGAGTTTTTCGGTTACAGCTTTCTTGAATTCTTCATTCTTAACGAGAGACTTAAGGTCTTCGAGTATACGTTCCCGAATGTCGCCCAATGTCATATTGCTTGATCCAAGTGTCCTGGCTTGAACTAAGATTTTTACGGGAACTTCAAGTTTTGCAGCAATAATGTCTTCTGATAAACGCCGAATGATTTCTGTATAGGGATCCACACCCTTCACCAGAATACGATCCGAGTTCTGAATGAGGTCCATTAGATTTGGAGTCTCGATTCCCAACCCTCGTGAAATGTTTTTATAGAACTCAAACATCTTTTCATTTGTATCTGCAGTGTACACGGTATAAGGTGACATATCAACCTTAAACTTGATATCCTTCGTTACACCCCTTTTTGCCAGTGTTGGCAGGGGGTTATTCAACAGGGGCTGCAGATTTGTTGAACTGAATGTAGGAGCATCATTTTTACGAAGGTAACTAAGAATTATGTCTGCATCCTGCTTTACAGGAAGAGATCCAAACACCCGCATTGGCTCGCTAATCTTGGGTGAAAATGCATACATCTTTACAAGAAATCCATAGCTTGGGTCGAATGACTCCTTTGGAAGTAGTTCAACTACGCCAAAAAAGTCGTCGGCTTGGACTGCAGCTTCTGCCATTATATAGTTCGGAAGAAACGTTTAGGCCGAAACAATCTCGAGAAATCTCTTCTGGGCTTCTTCTCTGGGTAAACTCCTATAAATCATATCGTACTTCAGACGAAGCAACGCGACTCTCTTTTCACCCGGCGTCATTTACTACGATGCAACAACATTTCTAACTGCATTGTTCCATACAGTTTGTGTGAATGGAATGTTCTTCTGAGCGGTTTCAACTGAATGTAGCTTCTTTGTCTGTGCATACTGATATTGCAAGAATCCAATCGTACACGAGACAAGAACTATTGCGAGAATGACTGTGGTAAGTGTAGACGTCCACGATCCGCGAACCTGTTTTGTTTGGAGAAGATTGTTCTGAAGGCGATGAAGCACACCTGAATCGACAAGGTCTGCCATTTACTTTCACAGAAGGTTTGTCTATCTCCTAAGTAAACATGAACACTCCACTCTTGATAGCCTGCAGTGTGAGCGTGGTATCTTGTCTTGCAATGTCCTATCTCGTTGACCGCATTAGTCCGGTTCCTCCTATTTCAAACAAGGACATTGTTGAAACAACGAGTGTGGTAGATAAGTCGATCGCTCTCTCCAAGGAAGCCGTGCCGGAAGAGAAGAAGAACGTGAAGGATATCTTTCAACTGTACGTTTCCAAGACGATTTCGCTTGAAAATGCACTTGAACTTTTACTGAAGAATGGGGATGAAGCGAAGATTACTGAGTTGTATTCTGACGTCCTTGCGAAGATCGCGGAGTCAGAGGATGAAGAAAAGGTATATTATACTGCATTCAAGGATGCACTAGTTGGAGCATATCCTTTCCTCAAGGAAGAAACGACTGTACCTGAAATTCCTCCTCAGCCGCCTGCAGTTCTAGAGGGTGGAAGTAGGCGGCGGCGTCATCGCACTCCAAAGAACCGCAATTCGTTCGTCGGGACGGTCTTGTACGCGGAGTCGTAAGAGTGAGGACGGCTTCGCAACAATGTACCGCAGAATCTCTAGCTGCTCTGGAAATGAAAAGGACTGAAATTTGATTTCGACTGGAAGACATCCGTACAAGATTGACTGCCGAAGATCATCCATTTATGCTACAGATGAAAGGCTATGCGTATACGGATTGTTCAGGAATGCAGTGAGGATTCCAGGTTCGTTACGCACCATTTCAATATCCTGTTGACGAGGTTCGGTATAGTGCATTGACCCCTGGTGCAGAGTGTGTGCTGCCGTGGGCGTGATGTTGGAAGAGTGATTTAGACGTGCAGCTTCCTCAAGTAACGGCTCTGTTGTCTTCTTCATCTGAACATTGTAACTCTGCGGTCCAGCATGTAGTCCATTGATACTGAGACCGGGGCTCTTCCAGTCAGTATTTGTGAGATCTTCGCGGTTCTGGTTTGTGTATGCAGCGAGATACTGGTCAACTACGTACGTGCCCTGAGAAAGAGCACCAGCACCGCCACCCGTACCGAAGTGCTCGCCGACAGTTAGCTTCATGAATTCTTCAAATGGTTCTGTGAATTCACGAATGTAAGAAAGGAAACCGCCCTGTGCAGCTTGGCCGTCTCCATAATATTCACGACTTGTTGTCTCACGCTGCTGTTCCTTTACGAGCTGTTCGGGAAACGACGCGGGAGCAACCTGGACTCCAACTGCCGTCTTTGCGTATTTGAATGTTCCATCCGGATTTGTCATGAGTCCGAACGTATCAGGGCGGTTCTTTGCAACCGGAGCTTGTAGACCGGGTTGCGTGATATAGAAGGCTCCAGGAACCGGGTCTTCGGTGTACGTGAGCTTCGGCTTATTTGCAGTACGAATCTCGTCGGTTGTCTTCGGCATTGTCAGATCGCGCGCCCTATCTTGAGTATATCCTCCAGACGGAAGATTGGTATATCCGTCATCGATACCGGGTCCTACATTCACTTGATCAATCGGGAATGTATTGTTCATGCGAAGAGAGGAGACCATACGTGACTGCATGAACTCACTCTCGTTTGCAGAGCCAAAAGGGCTGTTTGTGATACCAGGTGCAATGTCCCAGAACGACTTTTCTTCGCGTTTCTGGAAAAAGTTCTTTCCAGATCCAGTGTGGGAATCCAAGATGCCTTCGTTTGCACCACTGTATGTATTCTGAGTCAGCTTAGCACCAAAAAAGGGGACCATATTGCTGTGCCCCTTTGTCTCAGAGGTAATCATCACATTGTCGTTGTGATCGGAGAGTGCACGAGGGGACGTAAAGAGTTCCTTCGGATTTGTCTTTTCACTTCTCGCTTGTTGAGAAAGAACATACCCGAGAATCCCAAGACCCATAAACAGAGCAATCTCAATCATTCTTGTCTTTTGACCCGAAATTCTATTTAGAGGTAGGAACCGCAAATCATATGTGGCGGGCGGGGGCTGCACTATAGCACAGATGTCCGAGTTGGTTAAGGAGAGAGGCTTAAGATCTCTTGGCGCAAGCCGCATGGGTTCGAATCCCATTCTGTGCATTTCCGGTATAGTCTAGCGGTTAGGATAGGGCTCTTTCACAGCCTTGGCCCGGGTTCGACTCCCGGTACCGGAACTAACACTCTTATTTCAGTGGTAGAATAACGGACTTCCATTCCGTTGACGCGGGTCCGATTCCCGCAGAGTGTAAAATAAACCAAAGTACAACATAATGAAGACCAGACGTCGTATGAGAGGTGGCAAGGAGCAGTACGATACAATTCGCAAGATGATCATAGGGCTACAGAGAGCCGACGTAACACAATCCGACCAAGATGAAATCATTAGCAGCATGGTTGCACGAGGGATCAATGTCCCTCCGCTTCAGCTTGGACTCACCCTTCAACAGAAATCCCAGCAACTCATTAACATTCTGCAAGCAGTACCCGTTGACCCTAGACAACCTCTTCCAATCGTAAGACCTGACGGAGGGAGAAGACGTCGTCGTCGTTACCGATTTAGCTCAGTTGGTAGAGCACGGGCCTTTTAAGCCCGTAGCCGCGGGTTCGAGCCCCGCAATCGGTATACTTGCTCCTGTAGCGCAGTGGATAACGCGTCCGCCTTCTAAGCGGAAAACCGTGGGTTCAACCCCCACCAGGAGCTTTAAACCTTATCACCAACCAATTTGCCGCGGTATAGTCTAGTGGTTAGGACATGGGACTTTGAATCCCAGAACCTCGGTTCGATCCCGAGTATCGCGAGATATGCCTTGATAGCTCAGTGGTAGAGCACCCGCTTTGTAAGCGGTAGGTCTTGGGTTCAATCCCCAATTGAGGCAAAAAAGTTGCTAGAACTTCCAAACTATGCACCGCTCCTGTAGCTCAGCTGGTTAGAGCGTGGTCCTTATATCTCATGATATGCAGGGGAGGCCGAGGTCGTGGGTTCAATCCCCACTAGGAGTATCTTTTTGTGTGGTAGAAACCTACCTGGAAAAAGATGCTTTATTGCAGGCGACTCGCGTTGCGAGTTGCAAGATAGTAAGAGAACGGTTGAACAGCGTGTGCTTGAGGCTTGTAGACAAGCCACTGAAAAACGTTAGGCTGATGACGTTCGCGAGCTAACGGAACACCGACTGAACCTGCGAACGGCGTGCGGGCTTCAAAATTTTGTGCATATTGCGGAGTATTAAAAATCCACCGGGATTGAAATACGTTTGCATCGTATGGAATGTGATGACTCATTGCTTGAGTGTGGGATTTTATTCTTACTTCAGAACGCTATAGGATAGATTCCTGCCACTGCTCGGATGGGTCATTCCAATCTTTGGCGGAACACCATGCCAAACTGGAGATCCAAGTCTCGTGTGGCACGCATAGTAGTCGCACGAATATCCACAACAATCGTCGTCATGGCCCTTCCAGATCTTGAATTCGTTCACATCTGCATAGTGAACGAAATACGGATCATCATTTCCGTAGGCGTAGTATGTAACACCCTTCTGATCTGCATTTGCTGTCAGATTTTTTATGACGCGGAGAAACTTGGGGTTGAAGGTTACACAGAACTCGATCTCGACAAATCTCTTGATGGACTCCATTTTGCTTAGTGGTAAGACAGCAAAGTTTATATCCATTTTTGTGAATCCTCTCGATGAAGATCCAACCTCAATAAAAATTCTGGAACCCACGGAGTCCGAGCCCCGTTGTATTTCCTAACGGAGCATCTGCATCTACAAGAGGAGGATATCCACCGTCGCCCGCAGAGGTATACTCCTTCTTCTTCTTTCCTCCCTCCGAAACAGGTTCTCCACCCATATTCGGGATACCGCTATCAGAGTCAACGATCTTCTCACTCCACTGCTTCTTATCGAAAGGTGCGACTGTGAACTTCTTGATTTGCTCCTTGTACTGCTTGACCATACTATTCAATGCCTTATCGATCGCATTTCCGGTTTGCGATACAGAACGTGTAGGTTTCTTTCCATAGCAATTGACTCCAAACTTGGTTAGGGGGTCAAAATAGCCTCCGTTTATTCCAGGGCGTCCGCACGCAGTTCTCTTTGACTGATCAACTTCTCCCTGCAGTGTCTGCCACGTTGCGAGCTGAGTGGGGAACAATGCAAGTCCACCTTGGGACCAACCGTATCCACACCATTCTCCTCCAGAATTATACGCCTGTTCAACTTGGGAATACGATGCAAGTTCAGCTCCATATGCTTGGCATACAGCCTGTGCTTGGTCATATGAGAACTGGTTTTCAGCAACGTAGAATACCTCTGCATTGTTCACAGGTCTCGGAAGGCTTATAGGAGATTGAGTTGAAGGCTTGGGTTCATATATGTTCACCTCCAGCTGGGACTTGGCTGAATTCCAGCTGATAAATCCAAGGTAATACAATACAAAAACAAGAACACCTGCAAGGATTAAAAATGTATAGAGTGAGAGCGGATCTGTTACCCCGAGGTAAAGTAAGAACACTACACCTGCAAGAAGAGATCCACCAACTAGAAGCTCAACGGGGGAATAGCCTGTGAACGTTGGAACTCCATATAGGTACATATAGAGCCCAAGTCCGACTACAATTAAAAGTATAAATAGTTGACTGCTCGGTAGAGACGACGGAGCTTGATCCATTCTTAACTTTCAATGAGGAAATAAAGGAGCATTCGCATGTGTTTCGCAACGGGCCACTGTGTATTTGAAATAATCGCAACATGCTCGTCGTCGAACTTGTACCACGCATTTCCGATCGGAAGATCGCGGCCATACGTCCACCAATGCCCTCCGTTCCAACAGACCACAGCAAAGAGTGCATATTTATGCTTGTTCAGAACGAGGACGCTTGAATAATCGGTGGTCGTATTCAGAGTGCTTCGATGGAAGATCAGCATATCTGGAAATCCTCCAAAGGCCAGCTGCTTGGTGCATCCGGCCTGCTTGCACTTTTCACATGTACGTTCATCGATTGTGATCGGCTGACACGTCTCCATGATGGCCTCGTGGATAGACATGTTCCGGGTGGGAGTTACTGTGATTTCGTTGATTGAATCATACTTGACGAACTGATCCTTGCAGTTCTTGCAGATGAGGATGTCTGCAACCTTGAAGCGAGTGACCTTATCGAACCACGGAAGCTTGTCGCACAAGTACTGGATAAGCTCGTGACTATCACCCGTTCCCCTGCCGGCCGGCATGTTCGTTGTCCGAATGCACTCGAAGAGTTCCTTGAGGCCACTCTCTCCCTTCGTGTTCCAAATTGAAAGCAGACAGACGTCGATCGTATTTTCCTTGTCGATCTCTCCCTTCGTGTAATACTCCTGGACTACAGGTGCACGAAAGAATCCCTGAAGAGCTGCATTGATCCAACAACTTCCACTGAAGTTTCTTAAAGGGAACGCCACCATTGTACGTGCTGTCGGAAACGTTTCTGTGCTCATTTTCCGAATGATCCAAAACTAGTTAGGTACGGTTCGGGATCGGTTTTGCTCGAAAATGCATCGCTAAATGGCTTACGAATCGCTTCTTGACTGGGCTTTGAATCCATATCACCGGGTGTTTTAGACGACGGTGCAGATCCAGCATGTGACGGACATCCCATGCTTTGTGTCGGACATGTACATGGGACTAATGAACTTTTCAGAACATACGTGTCCGCTGGAGCAGCCGAGTCCGCACCCTGCTGAGTAGCTGCAGGAACTGTCTTCTGAGTTGTGTCTGGAGCTTTAGGCGGCGGTTTTGTAGATGAGACCGCCATATGCTCATACGATGGCATGAGTACAAATGCAAATAGAACGAGAAGACCGACGATTGCATATGGCAGGATCTCATCGCGGATCATTTGTAGTTTCGCACATAAAAACAATGGAAGAATCTAGACTGGCGGCGATTCCACAATGGACAGTGCAAGAAGAATGTCTTCTTGCTTCATGGGCTGAGCGTGCGTCGGGGTACAGATGGCTTCACGATCAATCAGCAAAGTACTACGACTATCTTAACAGGTTTCTAGAAATCCCGGTTAGTATTCTTAGCTATTTGAGCGGAGGTGCAATTCTATCGGGAAATCTTGCAGATTCAAACAGTCGGTATATTGTCGGTGCAGTTAGTATTCTAGGTGGAATTTTAACCAATGTGCAGACCGGCTTAAGATGGAAGGAGCTCTCAGCGAAACATCGTCTCGTTGGGAACCTCTTTTCCGCGTATCATCGTAACATCACGGCAGAACTAGCACTTGAACCCAAGTACCGCGTTCATCCGTTAGAATATCTTCGACTAAAGCGTAACGATTTTGACCGTCTTATCGAACAATCTCCTATGGTTCCTCAGAATATTATTCATGAGTTTAATCTGAAGTTCAAGGACCTAAAGATCAGTAAACCGGACATTACGAACGGATTGCATCCGGTAACGGTCTACCGTCGTAGTAAAGAATTTACCACACTTACCATAAATGAGTCACCCCAAGTCCAGACATACGAGGCGGCACCGCCGTCACCGCAGAAGATCAACACATAGACTCCGTCGCGGAGGAAACGGCGATAAGACACCGCCTAGACCTGCGGCCCCGCCTCCTCCTCCTCCGCCCCCGGCCCCTCAGAGACCTCGTCCTCCTCCGCGTCCACCCATAGCGGTCCGCGGTATTGGTGATTTTGGTTCGCCTCCTCCTGGCGGAAGTCCTGGCGGTGGAAGAAGACGCAGACGTCATCGTGGAGGAAACCCGGAACACGTGACTGTGAAAACGGGAATCCCTTCTGCGTTCCCGGATCCGATGTCTACATCTGCCGCTGGGTATGCCTAGTTTATCTGTTCTGAGAAATTGTGATCTGGTCCTTGCGGAATAATCCCTGTTTGATCGCCTTGTCCGATGCAGAATGGCCTTGCCATGCTGCAGACATTGGATCCACACGAGACTGTAATTCAGGATCATCTGGCTTGAATTCCAGAAATCCGGTCGGCGTATCAATGTACTTCTGAAAGGGTGCCGGGCGTGTATCTGGAACCGACACATCCGGGCAATGTGTTCCCCTCTTTTCTAGATTCGAGAGAAACTGCGAGTAATCATTCAATGTCTGAAATACACGACTCTGACCCGTCTTTGAATCTTTTCCGACGAATTGATTCATAGCCGGCGAGAACTGCATGCTTGTAGGACAACCAAAAGATGACATGCTTATAGTAAATGAAGAAATATACAAAGGCGTCTCAACAGAATACGGTTCGAAAGGAACTGCAAAAACCAGATGCAGTTGTCGTTCGGTTTTTCCGTATCGGATGCCCGGCATGTGAGGGCAGCCAGGGTGATTGGGATGATTTCTGTAAGAAGGAAACTAAATATAAGACGATAGAAATCGAAGAGAAGGCGGTTCCATCAGAGATACTGCAATCTATCGAGGGATTTCCTACCTATGCAAAACATGACGAGAATGGAAATCACCATATCACCGGAGCACAGAAGGAACTACGCAAGGCTCTACGACTCATGGACTGATCCCTTTGCGGAGACATAGCTCTCTGAATCAAGTTTGCGGGATACATTGTCCTTATTCAGAAATTCCTGGTATCCAGACAAGTCGTTTGTTGCACCCTGGGGAACAGTGTAGAAGGCACGAGATGCTTGGGCCATATCGAACCGATCACTTGTGTCCATGAATAGGTCGCTTGTCTTTGCAAATGCATTTGCAATGCTCTCGGCCACAGCAGGACCTACAACACTTGGCGGGGTAGGACGGCCAGGATTCTCGTTAATATCAACTAGAGTAGGATTCATAAACGGATTCGAAGGTGTCGGGCGTACCTTTCCATCCGTGAAACCTTCCTTGAAGGACTGTGTCTCCGGATACATCTTATATAACAGGAACGTCAGAGCTCCGACAATCGGAATCGCAAGAATATATTCAGACCGACCCGATACAAAAGTCAGAATCGTTGAAAAGTAAACAGTAAAGCGAACAACAGCGTTTAGTGCTTCTGGCACTGTCATCCAATCTGTGGGCACAAATCGTGCCCACGTTTCGGGTGTGAATAAATGGGCAGGGTCGTTTGCCCAAAAGGTTTCGTTACTCATTCTTATTCAGAAACCTTTATTTTTTCCCACCTGTCTTATCACGCACCTTCCTCTGAAGACGTGCCTGCATACGAGCCCTACGTGCATCCGGATGATTGGACACCATGGTTCTAGCATCGTGTGTCGGGCCTGCACGATCATCTCCGACCATTGCCTGGCGGATCAGAGTTCCAAAAGAACCTGTAAGACGAGCCTTGAATCCTTCGACCTCTGCAACCAGTTCCTCCTTCGTCAGAGCCCCGGTACGGATCTTCTTCTCCAAATACTCAGAGATTACAGATGTTGCTCTTGACAGGATAGGATGGTTAGGAGTACGAACAAGATTCATGAGCTCATTGATATCTGTGATATTGAGCTCTTCCAGTCCAAGCTGCTCAGGACGGATCGTCTCAATCATCTCTGTAACCAGTGCAGCGATCTTTGACTTGGAAAACGCTTCGAGAAGCTCCTCGATGCTGGTCTGTGTCTTGGCGTCATTGAGAACCTCATCGATTGCATCTCCAGACTTTCCAGTCTTTGCAGTCCAAAACTGCTTGGCCATTCCGATGATCGACTGAATCTGATGCGACGTATCTCCACCAAAGAAGCTGTACGCAAGAGAAAGACGAATGTACTTCCAGAGAGCATCCTGTGTGGCAGCAGACAGTCCCTTCCACATCTTCGAAATCTCGACACCACGAAGAATGTACATCGGCTCATCAAACAATGTCGAATCCTTCTGGAGAATCTTCATAAAGTGGGGGCGAAGCGTCCTCTCGAAGAAGGCACATTCTGCAACCGTATCGATTGGCCCGTTTTCATAATTTGCAGCGATCGTAACAGCAAATTCTGGAAAGGCGGATTTAACATCGGAGACGAACTCCTTCAGGAAAGTGGATATATCGAAAGACATTTATCTATGTAGGAGAGGATACAATGTAAGTATTTTGCCGCATATCTAGATCGTAGATGGGTATTCATTTTGTGTTTGTCTTGCTGTGGACTTTTCGGTTTCGTTTTCTGCGGCGTGTGCCTCCTTGTGGAGGCGCCGGCACGTTCGGTGGGACGTTCACATTCACTGCAGCGGGTGCAACCGCGGGGACAGGGACAGGCGGAACGGGCGGGATGGCACGCGGGGACTTTACGAGTGTCACATATATCCGACCACCTCCTCCAACGTATGGTATCTCATAGATCTGCCATCCTTGATCAAGCAGGTCGAGTAAACGGTCGTTTTCAATATTTATAGCAACCCACTGTTGCGGGACCTTTTCGCGAGGTGGGACGTACCGAATCCGGTCACGGTCCGCGATTTTGATAATACATTGCACGACAGATGACCCTTCTCCTCCGCCGACTTGCTTTCCTAAAGTAGGTCCAAACAATTCCCATCCGTCGGGTATGCGTGCGTCGCTATTTATCCACGTTTGTCCATTGTCTTGTCTGTATATACCGGTATGCGCAGGTGTTCCGATTTGATCAAACGGAATGCCAGGTATCATATTTCCTTGTCCTCCAAACGTCACGGCCTCGCCAAGTCCTCCAGCAGGCCGATTCGCATACATTGCTGCAAGAACCGCACGCGGGTTCGCAGGCCACGGGGGTTGCACATCTGCCATTTAGTATAGATTCTAGATTAGTTCTAGGAAGATAAAATTGCACGGTTTCCTCCACGAGTACCAAGTTGACGCTCCTGTTCCTTTGTTAAGCAAACGCATCCCATATCACCTGAGATCGTCGCGGGGCAGCATTCGGGCTTCATCGGTGTGTTCTGGAATTCAAACAGCTGATTGTCGTCGGCGGCCTGGTACGACTTTAAGGGCGTAGGTGCAGGTTCAGGTGTCCACATATCTCTTTCGGTATCGATGCCAGCGTACAGTCCGGGCCCGCCACCGTTTGTAGGTGCACCAATCTGCTGCTGAGCAAAGTGCTCGAGCAGCTTACCGTGGGCCATCTTATCTGCCTTAGGTTGACTTCCCTTCGGCACACATCCCAGGACGTCATCACAGCGTCCATCGGGGCCACAGTCTCCATCACTCCAGCATGCCTTGCGATAGGTTCCTGATTCCATTCCTTCAAAGCCAAGGAACCGTGCAAAGACTCCAAGAAGAACGGCCGCAAAAAACAGGGTGAGTACGACAGTTGTCTTATCGACCATTTATATTACCGTACCGCATTTTTTCCGTTGAGGCTCGAAAAGACAAGTTCGTCGATTTTATCTTGTATGACTGGATCGTGACTGTCCATGTAATCTCGTACGATATACGGCTTGCGGCGTGCAGTATAGACTGTAAAGAGTCCGGTAGGGTTATCTATGATGAGTGAAACACCGTATTGAGAATACTGGCGAATGGATGCAACACCCGGTAAATTGCCAGCTCGAACGATCTTGCCTTCGACTTCAACAAGCTGGTGTTCAGACGCTATAAACTCATCGTGCTTAACCCATCGTGCCCTCGGTGATGAAACGTGCACAACTCCACTCACATGTCCATCCTTAAGTTCGTCTCCAGGACGGACTTCATCAATATGTACACGTTTTCCATTCTTCAGAAGCACGTACATATGCGGATCTATCATCGTATATCCGGTGAGCGGGAGCCCGACTATCTTTTCAATTGAGTCCATGACGGGCGTCGACGAATCTTCTTCGTAATCTGTGAATGTAGTTCCGTTCAGATGAATCGTGTGATCCGTTGTCGAAAGCGATATTAAGTGATGTATCGGGTCGGTGCACACGATTGCATCCGGGTGATCGGATACGAAAATATACTTGTCGTTGTGTAGAACCTTGTGATAACCGGATACAATCACGCCATTTAGAGTGAACATCTTCACAGACGGGTCCTTCTTGAAGACAAATCGTGCATCAACAAGTTGCCCATCCTTCAGAACATCTCCGACACGAACATTTTTAATCCGAACGATATCTCCCATTCGCAGTTCGATCGGTGTATCGGGATGGAAACATTGAGTATATGCAACTCCTACAGTAGTTCCAAGTGTAATCGCAAATGCAAGAATTGGAGGATACGCTAAGGAAAGTATAACTGAAATTGCAAACAGAGCAACCACTATTCCCTTGACGAGATTGTACACGAACGTAAACACCGACATGATCATGTCAATCGAAGATTGGGCAACGAAGGCAAGATACCATGCAGAGCTCGTGACACGTCCGGCGATATTCTCCACATGAGAAAGACTGCCAATAAGTGAACTGAATACATTGAGGATCTTTCCAAACACGTCTTGGATTGTGGAAAGAAGGACGGTGGAGATTTTCACAAACACAGTTCGAAACACATTTGTAGAATTTGTCAGGTCAGTAAGAAGATCTCCGATCACATCAAATAGTGAATAGACCGGATCTAATGCAGTATCAAGAACGGCCTTTCCAAATAAGTTCATGCAGTACATGAAATTCTCGGTCGTTCCAACTGTCGGATCAATGCTCGATGCAAACGGCATGTAATTCGGATAGCACCGATACTTGACCCAGTTTTCCTTGATCTCGGTTAGATCCGACTTAAAGGACGCATAGAGTGCGACTCCGAGAACAAGTATAGGTCCGATTCCAACGATGAACCATGAGAATGCCGGCACCTCCATTACTCTACACCAAGGTCTCTTTTATTATGCGATTAACTGTACTTGTGTATCTCTCCATGTGTGAATCCAATCTTCAACGGTTTCCTGGTCATCTAGGATTGTTTGAAATCGCGATCCAGATACGAGAGTAACATACCCTTGCTCAGTCAATAGATTGTAGCATGATTTCGAATCGTCGGGGAGTGCATAGAATCTCTCGCCAACGCATTCTGCTGTAAGAATCTTGTTGTTTTTGAAAAGCCAGGTTCCGGGCATGACAACGAGACTGCCTCCGAGTGAAATAGGTGTTTCATGTGCACGATGCTCGACGACTCCCGATACATGTCCACCACTCGCAATAACATCGCCGACCTTGATCTTGCTAATCGGCTTTAGAGTTCCATCTGAAAGAAGAACTTCTGTTGATCCGTAGACTCCTGTGCGACGCTCATCGACTGCATTTTCTATATGTTCCTTGTTCTCCGGAAGAAGTGATGTATTGTGCGTCATTTCAACCATCGATTCAAATGCACGGAGTATCGTGGGATCAGAGGTTTCTTCGTAGTCCTTGTAGAGATAGAATTTACCAGGAATTGTGTGATTGGTCGTGTTCAAACAGTAAATGATCGGATAGGACCGAGCGGGTAAATAAACCGCCCGCGGATGGTTTTCAACCCGAATCCAATTTCCGTTATACTTTACTTTGTGGTTTGAAGATACGTGATCTCCTCCAAGGGAATACATCGGAACTCCTTTTCCATCAAGTTCAAGAAAGGATGTAACAACGGCTCCACCTAATAGACGATGACCGATCTTTATGTCCTCGATTGACTTGACCCCGCCGCCCTCCATTCTGATTTTAGTTAGAGGTGCAAAGCAGAAAAAGTTCGCAGTTTGTCCCACTGGCCCGTTTGCAACACTCATTCCAGTATCGGTGCCTGTCGTAATGATATGGAAGATCACCACGAATCCAGCTAACATGCGATGCATCAACGTTTGGATGCGAGTCATGAGCTGAGCACTCACAGATAGAGTTGTCTGCAATTTGTCATAGACTTCTCCAACAATACTGAGAAACGCATTCTTTGTTCCAGTAATCATGTCACGGAAGTCGTTGAGCGTTCCCTGTATATCTGAGATGGACCCACCCACAACGTCGAACATACTGTAGACCGGATCAAGTGCATATCCAGCATATGCTTGGAATGCAGATAGCGTACATCCCATGAATGTTGTGAGAAGATCAGACCCAACCATTCCTGCAAGTGGCATGTAGAGAGGGTTGCATCGGTACTGAACCCAATTTTCTTTGATATGTTTTAGATGTGCTTCGCCATATGAATACGATGCCGCGAACAACGCGACAAGCGTAAGCAAAACTACAATTCCGATCGAAAGACCTTCCATTGTTCATTACTCTGCTAAAAAAGCCATCAAAACGAATCCAGTTTGCTCACCCGATTAACGAGAACCATTAGAATGGACTACTCCGCCCTGAGTCTCGTTGATCTGAAGAAGGTTGCAAAGGATCGTAAGATTAAGCAGTACTACGTCAAGAAGCGTGATGAGTTGATCACTCTTCTTCGGATGGAGACTCTGCCGTTTAAGTATACTCTTGAGAAGATGACCATCGCCGAGCTTCGGGAGAAGGCGAAGGAGAGGGGCCTTCGTGGATTCTGGAGTCTGCATCGGGATGACCTTCTGAAGCTACTGTTTCCCAATCCTGTCGAACAGACTACCCCGAACAAACAGGATGAGAATCAGACTCGTGAAAATAAACATGAGAATCCAGAGAGTCATCACGCCCAGGATGTAAGGGTATAGATGTTGAAAGACCCGCTGCAGTATAGGTTTTAAGAAATTCACCTCAAAGAACTCTTGTGTTTCCGCCTTAGATGTGATGTCGACTACATCCTTCAGGACCTGCTCGTAAAAGTCCTTTGGAGTGTTCGCCTCCATATTTTTGTCTAGAATTCAAGATAAAGTAATCATGAGTCTTTCGCAAAAGAACCTCGTTCGCCTTGGTGCTGTTGTTGTTGGAGTTATTGTGCTCGCTGCGGTTGTTAACTCGTATTCTAGCCTAAAGTCCGTTCTTCCGGAGGGTCTTGAATTAGGTGGTCTCGAGCAGCAGGGACCTTTAAGCAATGATTCCTCTCTGGGCGGCCAGTCTCTTGCGGGCAATGCACATGCGGTCGGTGGAAATGCCGCATCCTCTGAGGGTCAGCGTACACCTGCACCTTCGCAGTCGTATAGCCAGACCCTCTTGTCGCCCGAGGAGCTCCTGCCGAAGGGATCTATGGGTGCCTCGTGGGCTGCCACGAACCCGGTTGGCATGGGCGATCTGAAGGGCCAGAATCTCCTGCAGCCTGGATACCACTTCGGTATCAATACGGTCGGCCAGACCCTCCGTAACGCGAACTACGATGTTCGCAGCGACCCGCCCAACCCGCGTACGGCCGTCTCGCCCTTCCTCAACTCGACGATCGAGCCTGACCTCTACCGCCGTCAGCTTGAAATCGGTGAAGCAGTTTAAAAATGTGCGTTCGGTATAAATGCCTGCGAAAACGAAGTCACAAAGACTTGCAGATTTGAAGCAAAGATTCGGCGTACTCGTTAAGAAGTACCCACAGTACAGTAAGCCTGAAATAGAATCGTATAACCATCAGTTACATCGTACGACAGCTAGTCACGATAAGCTGACTGCAGACCAAAAAATAATGAATGAGCTTGAGCGTAAAATTCGCAAGCTTGAGGGTCATAGTGCAGGTACTAGACGTCGTCGCCACCGGACCCGGCGGCACTGAACCTAGCCAACCTAGCGGCTCGTAACTCGTCTGTAGTTAACTTCTTTACTGCGGAACCCACAACATCACCCTTCTTTTCACACATTTCAATCCACTGCTCCTTAGTGATGGATTGAAGCGTCTTTAGGCAGATCGAAACATCCTTGACGGTCTTTTTGCCCATGTGTCTGCAGTAGTCGCAGTTCGTCATGACAATGTACTTTTCCCACGGTCCCGTTCGCATGCAGAGAGCATAGAAGGTCGATAGTGCCTTCCACGTCACCACATTCTTCTTCATACTAACATGCTTCTTGTACTTGCACTGAACAGCATAATACTTTCCACCCGACTCTGCGATGATATCGATGCCTACATCTGGCCGCTTAAGACTTAGCTTGGTAAGCAGTTCATCTGGAACGTTCTCAAGACGCCAGACATTCTCGAACTTGCGGACGTGCTTGAGATAGAGGACACAGAACTCTTCAAATACATCTCCTCGAACCTTCTTGTTGTCTCGAACTCTCATCTCCGTGAACGTATGTGCAGGTTGCTCGTACCACTTCTGGCACTCGACCAGAAAGGCATCGAAGAGGTTGGATGGTGCCTGAAGAAAGATTGCGTGGAGATCCATGAGTACCATCTTGATACCTCTGTAGTAAAATTATCCATTTTTATGACTCTCATCTTAATAAATGTCATCTGAAACACCTCTCGCGACGATGCAGACCTTGTCGATGATATACAATCTATCTGGTCAAACAGGTGCCGTCGAGGCACCTATGGTAGTCGACATTTCCGAACTTCTTGTAAGCATTGGTGCAATTCAAGTTCAAGAAGCATCTGATCGTACAAAACTGTCTGTCTTATTGCACGAGACACGAGATACATTACGTCCTCAGATGTTTGAATGGGCGTCGGCGGGATTTACTCCAATTTACATTGTTCAGAAATTTGAATTGAATCCACCGTCTATATGCTCTGACGGGATTCAAAGAAACACACTTAGTTATATTGAGTACCTTCTTGGGAAAGACATTAGCCAGATTATTGCAGATATTCAAGCTTTATGTCTCGGTGTAACCATTTCCTATTCGGTTTCAGGAAATACATTGAATATCCACGTGAGCAGAGCTTAGTAAGACGTATGTTTTGTATGTTCATAGGATAATGAACCCGCTTCTTGGAGTTGCGGCTGTAACAAGCTTGATGGTATATGCACTTACTCAAAAAGGACCGGGAAATCTTGTTGAATGCACGAGCACCCTTGATGGTCGATCGTATCGTGTTCAGGATCTACCTGACAAACAAGATGCCGCTAACCGTCTCTCTCAAGTCCGCACTGGACTCGATAAGATTCTACACGAATACCGTCAACCCGAATATTTCCACGACGAACCTACACAGTTGCTTGTACAACGTCTTAAGATTGACCATCTAATGGAAAACGACATCACGTCCCAATACACATCCTATTCGGAAAACAAGGGAGAAAGGATCGTACTTTGCTTACGCGATAAGACGGCCGAACCGTATCCATTGATCGACATAAACACGATCATGTTCGTCACCTTGCACGAAATGGCTCATTTAATGACAGTCTCGTCTGGACATACTCAAGAGTTCTGGACAAACTTTCGGCGGCTGTTGCAGGATGCAATGAAGGCTGGAGTCTATACTCAAGTTAACTATTCAAGAACTCCTGTTGAATACTGTGGAATGATGATTACGGATTCTCCGCTTTAAACAAGATGTCCGAAGAAGTCGAGAGGACACTCACTCATCAAGGACGGACAACCAATGTTCGTTTCTTCATAGACGACACGATCGAAACCATTCGTGCAAAAATAGGACTCGCGATCAATCAACATCCCGATCGGCTGCGTATCTATGTTCGTGTCGAACTTCCGGGCTCGTACTACGAAGACGATCCTCGCCGTTGGAAATCCTTGTTCTTGCGGCTGTCTCCTGACGGAACTCCGATTCACGACATTGCTAAAAAGGCATATAATGCGTCTCGCGATATCGAGTTACCGTTTCCAGATGGAGACATAGATGAAGCCACGTGGATGACCGAAGTGCCTCGTAGCCTCGAAGCACCCTTTCAGGAATTACGGATCCTAGGAGTCCCTGAATCCAAATCATGGGTATTTCCCCTCGATAACACGACCGATCCCGGCGTCCTTCCTGCACCTTCCGATGTTGCTCGACCTGAACTTAAGCAGATCTTCAAGGGATTCTACGATAAGGATGTCGGGTTCGTAGTCATTCCATTCGAAGAAGGTGGTCGACCTATTCTGAAAGACCAATACGTTCCTTATCTGCGATCATCAACACCTGCTAAGATTCCAGATACAACACGTGCATCGATTGTATCGCAAACCAATATCCTGAAAGCTCTTGAAAAGCTTCCTGCACCCAAACCGACAACCACTGCAATTGTACGTGCACGCTGGAGAATTCCTTGGATTACGACGGATTTTGGAGAAAGCCCTCGCAACCGTTTCGAGCAGATCTTTTTTGCAATGACAGTGACTCCGAAAAACCCGTATGTCGGATTCTTCGTATCACGTCAAGAAGAAGCCCAACATAAGTTCTATACGGAAGATGTGAACGAAAAGGCTCCATTATTTGACATGAAAGTATGGACACATTGGTGGGCATATACAAAGACAAGTCGCAGAAATCGTCCGACACTGATGCTCTATCGCGGAGAACGCAACAACTTTGACCACATTCAGGTGACAACAAAGGATATTGTCATCGTATCGTGGAGAACAGATGACAATAAGGAGTCTCTCGATGAAATGCAGGCGGATATTCGTGAGTGGATGAAGACATTCGATTCTCTTCTTCCGTTTGTTGATGAAACGGACCTCGAACGCTGGGAACTTATGACTGCAAGTGCCCAGTTCACATATAGTTCCGCACTCGAAGAGGCTGATTTCAGACGGTTCGACTGCTTGCGTACAATCTATGACGTATCTGATAAGAAAACTTTGGAGTTCCGGTTCCTTCGGACGAATGGTGCAGATATCGGTCTGACTCCTGCAGAATCGACGGTCCTGCAACTTGTTCGCGACGAACCTGGAACAACCGTCGAGGACATTCAGGAATCATTCCAAGTCCAACCCGATGAAGCTGAGAGACTTCTAGGAACGGTTCGGTCAAAAATGGAAGAGGACCCTACTCTCATCGAACGTGTTACACAGAGTTTCCCGGTTTTCCGATTTTCTTCTAAAACAGCCTTGGTTACATCAACCGATGATATTGAACGCCTTGGAAGATACATTTCGATCTTGCGTTATGTCTTTTTGAATCCAGACGATAAGTCACTTGAAGCAGTCTGTCCTAAACGGGCAGAACAAGTTGAAGCTGCATCTGCGATTGTTCCGGTTGCAGCAGCCGAAGAGGAGGCTGGAGATCTTGGAGGTCTAGAAGACCTCTTAAACGATATTGGAAATGACACAGGTCTTTCTCTCGCTGATTTGGCACCTGCTCCTGCTCCAGTTGTATCTGCCGCACCCAAGAAGGCAAAGGCAAAGGTCAAGACTGCAACCGAAGACGAATCGCTATATAATTACTTCAATCAGAGGCTTCAGGAATTTGACCCAATAACATTCACACAGGCGAACAAGAAATGTGATTTAGCACGTCAACCCATTGTCATGTCAACTGCAGATATTGAGGCCTCGGGAGCTTTTAACCCGCTTGAATCCATTCACTATGGAGAACAAAAGGTTCTCGAAACAAAAGAACCAGATGGCATTTTCCTATGCCCAGAGTACTGGTGCGTGACCGATAAGATCCCGTTAACAGAGTCAGAGCTTGTAGAGGGTGCATGTCCTGTCTGTGGAGGGAAAATCCGCGACTCAAAAAGCAAGGCCAAGATCTCCGAGTATTCTGTCCTCAAACGCAACGACAAGTACAAGTTTCCAGGAGAACAGGCAAAAAGCCCAGAAGGAAAAAGTCTTCCGTGCTGTTTTCAAAAGCCGCAGACTACCCGTGTGTCGAAAATGATGAATCTACCTCCAAGCGGACTTGAACTATCCTATGTTCTAGGCGAAACAAAGATCCCCCTTCCGGAAAAGCGTCTAGGATATTTGCATCCACGTACGGCTCAATCACTTGGAATTCCGATTCGGTATGATTCGATCAAGAGAGACACAAACAGAATCCAGGCAGGAGAAGGTGCATATCTACGAATTGGAGTCGGACGTCCGTCTGAAACACTTCCTGCAATGATCGGAACTTCACAGATAAAGCCTCCAGCCGAAAATCCGGAAGCTGTACTTCGTTGTTCTTTCTTCCGCACATGGCCTCGAACTGCTGATCGTGCACCCGAAGCTCTTATCACAAAGTATGGAGAGCCTATTGCACGTATTATCATATCAATCCACGAATCGTACATGGAAAAGCGGTTATCCGTTCTTGATGAACTCGAGTTCGTATCGATCTCATTGGACTGTGATTTATTCAGAGTACTTGTAGATCCAGACGGAACAACTCAGATTGGATGCATGTTTGCAAGCGGATTCCTTCGTAGTGTAAATAGAGCGATTGCAGTCATTTTTCACACAGAAGACATGAACGCAATTGAGTATATTGGATACGTTACGAAGACCGCATCTCCGAGTCAGCCGCCTAAATTGATTGTGAATCTCTTTTCGTTTCCTCCAAGTGCTGAACTCGAAATCTATAAGATTCTGACATACCATCGTGAACGCGTCTGTATTGCAACTGCACTTCCAACAATGAAAATACTAATGCAATTCACTAACCCGAATACTGTAATTATCTTAGATCCCTATCGTCGCTCACAGGCATTCTTCTTTCCAAAGAAGTTTATCCTTCCATTTCAGCCAGAATCGATCGCGGATACATCTTCCTATCGTAAGCTATTCGGGTATTCCGATATTCAACCCGATGATCTTCCGACTCAAGAAAATCAGATTGCAATCCTTAAGCGTGTGGCCGAGTACCATCGGGGATACGAATATGTAGAGACTCTGCAGAACTCATCTGGAATGGGCTGTGAGATTGTTGTTCGTTCAGGATTGCGGATTCCGATCCAACCAATTGCAGTTGAGAAGAAACTTCCTGCACGAGAAGTTGTTGAAACGGTTCGAAAGAACAAAGAATCATCTCTGGTTTTTTCGCCTGCCAATAAGGAGGATACCGCAACTGCAAATCTGATCCGATACGAATCAGAGGTATTTGAATTCTTGATTTTTCAGTTATCAAAGGATGTTGAAGATGATGAGGATCTTCTGCGTGCAATCCAGACCAAGGAGGCACTGAAGGAAACATTGCATTCATGGTTCACAGACAGAGTTGTATTTCACCAGCTTGCAGATCCACCTACGTTCGTGAGCAAGGTCCGCACGCCATGTGCGACAGGGAGATGTGATGGTACAATGTGTGCTCGCGTTGGAACGAAATGTAAGGTAGATGTGAAGAAGCTGGATGGATCCAAACTTGAAAAGCGACTTCTGTCGACACTCATGAGCAATGAGAAGGTCCGTGCAATTGTACTGGAGCCTGGGCGTGCAACTCCGTTCTTTTCTACTGTCCTTTACATGGAATTGCCACACGAGCTGTTTTTGTCCGATTCCGATCTAAAAACTTTCGTGCGTTCTGAATAAATGTCTATGGAAGGAGGATCTCGCATACCTGCAATTGGATCTCGTGCGGCTGTTATGCACGGAACGGCTCACCACACGACCGGCGGTCTGACGAAGAGTCACTTAAAGTACAACAAGTGGGGCCGCATCGTGTCTGTTCGCAAGTCCGCGACAGCCAAGCGTGATCGTCGCCTGGCGAAGGCGGGATACACTGCCAAGAAGGGCAAGTTTGGTGCGGTTAAGATCGGCGAGCACCACAAGACACGCCGCCACCGCCGCAAGTAAAAACGTAGATACATATAATGGCACCTCGAGACCGGGGTATTTGCAGACTAGTCCCTGGTGCAGTACAGAAAGATCAATGCGAAGAAGCGGATGTACAGTACCATAAAGATCTTGACGATGAAAGCAAACGAATTTGTAAGCAAGAAATTCCGTGCGGGCCAGTTATAGAGGAAAGGTACCGCAGACCGGCAGCTTTTCTTCCTCCTCCTATGATTCGCCAGCGTGCACGAGGGCGAAAGACGGTTAAACGCCGTACACGCCGCCGTAGATCTACGCGTCGGCAGAGACATTGAACTTGTGTTTATAGTTCTTCCAATCCTCTTCAAACTCTTCTTTCGTAACAGCAAAGGTTATGCAGCCATAGTCTTTGCGGTTATCAATATATTGCAGAATACCCTTCTTTCGAAGAACATCGCTAAAGATCACATACTCGTAACGGTAGCTGTCGTCATCATACGAAACTTCGTTTAGAACGTGATTTGCAACAAAATAGGTGCAATGAACGACTGGAACCTCGATACAACCCTTATTCTCACGCATAAGAATTGGCATGTAGCGATTGTCACTTAAAAGGTAACCATTTGCATCAACGGACGAATGGTAGTTTGAGTATGCAGTTTGTGTTACTAACATTGGAGCAACAACACCTAGTCCTGAAACCTTAACCATATCTTCGAGCGTGAACGGCATAATGAAATTATCAACATCAATGACGAAATAATGAGAGTTTAGGTTAATTGCATGGATAATAGATTCCTGACGGATCTTACCGAGGATCTTGAACCTTACTGAATTCCATTCATGATTCTTATATTCCTTTATCTGTGCAGACACAGACGCATTGCTGTAAAAGACAGACTTATATTTGGTTGCATGTTCCTTTAGAAACTCGGAAATAAGTGCCTCACTTTTATCTGTATTGTCGTTGGTCCGAATGTACAGCCGTGTTCTACTCTTGGAAAATGTTTGGTTGAGAAGGCACTGGAAAAATGTAGGAAGTGTCGCTTCCTTATCTTTAACTAAGATCGCAACGACAACGTCCATTATGTATATAGTGCTTTTTAGTGAGGTGGATGTAAACGCCCGCCGCGGCCGACTCGCCACAATCAATTTAGGGAGATGAGTCATAGAGAATCAAATGTCGGAATTCATCGTTGAAGCCAAGACAGTCCAGACATCTGCGATCCGGACGCTGATTGAGGCTCTAAAGTGTATTCTTGTGGAGATGAATCTGATCTTCGATTCCGAGGGAATTCGCATGGTTGCAATGGACAATACTCGGACGGTCATGGTCCATCTGCGTCTGGCTGCAGATAAGTTCGAGAAGTATGCGTGCCATACCAAGCGTCTTGTCGTGGGTCTGAATACGGACCATCTCTATCGCATTGTCAAGACCGCGACAAATGACGATACATTGACTCTCTATATCGAGAAGAACGATCACAATAAACTCGGTGTGCTTCTCGAGAATGGTGAGAAGAAGCAGCGGACGCGTTACCAGCTCAATCTGCTCGATAAGGATGAGCCGGATATAAACATGCCGAACTCGGAGTTTGGTGCACGTATCGTCATGCCGTCGATCGATTTCCAGAAGATCTGCAGGGACATGTTACTGCTTATGGCGAAGACCGTGGAGATCAAGAGTATTGGTGAGACCTTGACATTCAGCTGCAAGGGTCAGTTTGCTACACGGTCAACAATTCTAGGTGACTCGGATTCAGAATTCTCGATTCACAAGCAGAAGACGGATGAGATCATTTCAGGCAACTTCTCGCTGCCGCATCTGACGCTGTTTACGAAGTGCACGAATCTGTCTAGCAACATGGAACTCTACATGAAGAACGATTGGTTCCTCATGATTAAGTATGTCGTTGCGAATCTGGGTGAAATCAAGCTCTGCCTTATGCCGTGCACGTCGTAACCCCTGTAAAGTACATTGTGTTATCTGAACAATACGCAGTCCACGGTTTGGGCATTACAATAAACCGATTGGGATTCAACCATGCTCCCCACCAGCTTAAGGTACTGTTTGCACAAATCGCTCCCTTTCCACATAGACTCATTGTGTGCAATGTTTCCATTGCAGTCAATGGTGTTGATGGAATCACCCACTGAATCTGAGGAAATAAGCGAGGCAGTTCCTTGGATGCCCATGACATATCATCGCTCAATAGAAGAACCGGACACGATATCTGTTCAAGTGCCGATCTCCAGTACTTTATTAGGTCTATTTCATACGAAGTGTTGTTCACATAGTCGCCTCTACGAACGTGCAGAAAACAGAGGTTCTTAAAATCGAGTCGTAGCGGTGTTTTGGGAAGACGTTTAAAGAAGTCGTTCCAAAACGTATATCTTGAAGGAAAGTACAATATGTTCTGACAGTATCCTCCAATAAGAACAACATCGTCCGATGAGTTTGGAAGGTCAACGTACTCGTGGCAGCTTCCTGTAGGAATCTCTCGTACTCTACGACCTATGAGTGAAATTGTAGGAATCATCGGAAATAACGAAGAGATGAGCGGATCTTTTGGGCAGTGCGGATTATCCGGAACAGCTGCAAATGCAAGTTTTCTGCCCGTTTTCTCTGCATATCCCATAGCTGCATTCAGGATGAAGAGTTGATTTCCGAGACCCCCAACTAACTTTGGTACTGCAAACATGTTTAGATTCTTACTATATAAGATATGATTTGATATGTCTCAACGAGTCGTTTGGTTAAGACTAGTAATCATATATTCACATTACAAATGGAAGATATGTACACTGAATGGAATAAGACTGCAACGGAACTTGCTAGTTCGGATACAAATGACTGGAAGACAAGTAGAAATGTTCACGCCATGCTAGAGCATGTTCCGGGAGAGTATGCACTTGTATACATTGATATGATTCGGAAGGAGGGATTAACTGATGCACAGATTCAAGCCTATGCAGATCTATGCGATTCACTCGGAACACCTTCTAGATGCTTTTTTGTTGAAGTCGGCCTGTCATTTTCACCCACGTGCATCCGGTATCTATATCATGCGACCCAGATATTGAAAATAGCAAGTAAACTACCCATCGTCGAGCTTGGAGCTGGATACGGAGGGTTAGTTGTTGCAATTGATTATGTATCAAAATTATGGAATACAAAGGTTACTTCGTATTCCATTATTGATCTTCCTGGACCTTGTCTTCTTCAGCAACGATACTTAAAGAACTTCTCACTTTCCTTCCCTGTATTTTGGCCATCCGTTCACTCGATTGGCAGCTGCTTCTTGGTGAGTAACTATGCTCTTTCTGAAATAAATGAAGAGAATAGGAACAAATATATTAATACTCTTTTCCCTAAGGTTCTTGCTGGATTTATGGTCTGGAACTCGACTGCATCGACTAATTTTTTGAATAGGTACTCGTTTTTGTCGGAACCGGAATATCCGATGACGGGTAACAACAATAGAGTTATTCGGTTTCATAGCTTATAATCGACAAACTTTCTAGATATATCGCTGTAACCGGCACGTTGAACAACAATGCGTGCATACGGCGGGACATTCGGAATAAGGTAGTTATGTTGTTCAATTATGTCGTTCCACGATATATCAATCCAGCCCATCTTTCTACCAATATCAGGATCTGTTTCCTCCATTGTAAACATATCGTCTGGGTTTCCAAAATAGCAACGCAGTAACGACATAACCATCTTTCGTTTCAAAACGTAACAAGACGACGACTGTGTGCGAATTGCACGCAGAAATCTGGGAGTATAAAAAGGCACTCCGTTACAGGGTCTTCTACACGTGCATGCACATACTTCTACATTTCCACTACCCGTCGGAGGACCCCCTTCAGATTCCGGAACTGGAGGAATGGGTGACATGTGATTCGCATCCCCTTTTCCTCTGTTCTTTGGCGGATAGTGCGAATCCTTTGTAGGATACGCTTCATACCTTGCCGAACTATTTCCAAGATGTAACATATCTGCTTTTTCATCATCCAAAAATGCATTGATGTATCCATCTAGCTCTTCTCTGGGAACCTGCAGCTTTGCATCGTCTTCAATGACCAATACAGAGTCCCATCCCTCCTCGATCATCCGTCTCCAGATACGAACATGACTGTACGTACATCCGAGGATGGGATGTTCGTGTAACGTCGCATTCAAACGTTCAGCATTGTTGTACTTAAAGACATTCTTGAGTTCATCTTCTATTTCTTTTTTACGATCTGTGCGATGATCTAGATTGATATACATTACCTTCGATAGTCTATCCATTTATACCTTTACATGCTTCTTATTTTTCCGTGTTGACCGCCTCCTCCTCCGGCGACCTGCAGTTTGTGGATTGTACTCTGTCAGTGCCTTTTCAAGAGCCTGTTCAATGCATGTAAACAATCCATTTTTATCGAGTGCATTATGTCCAAAATCGGTGTCATATACTATAATAAAACTCCATCTATTTAGGTCAATATCGATATAAGGTACAGGTTTACCCAAATAGTAAGAGTTAGTAGAACCGTCCTGTCCTGCATTCAAAACGAGTTGAACAAGGTACTCTTGAAGATCCTTCTGTCTGTAAACGGGTACCCACGAGTATTCCCTTCCGCCATCGATAGTTAATACAACATCTTCGGGATTATCGTCATTCGGATAGACAACAAACCGTATCGCGTCATTGCACTCGCGAAGTTTCTGCATAAAGGGTTCAAGAAGTCGTTCTGGTATGAATCCCTCGCAATACGCTCGTTCACGGCTTTCTCCTTCGTCAATACCTATCTGCGAATCTATAGTAAAAAATCCAAGAGTATTTATGCGTTCTAAAGAAGGAAGTGCAGATACATCAATTGAATCGCCGGGTGCCTGCGGTTCTCCCATTACGTGGGCTCGTGTATATTCACTAAACCCTTCAATTCGTGTTTGGTTTCGAGTCCATTGCTCTCTGAACTGTGGGAACTTATCTAAAAATAAATTCTGAGAAGGCCCTTGACCCATTGTATTTGCGATAGACTTTACTTGAACACGAACTGAAGCAACTTGTTACATAGCCAGTCAAAGTGAGAGGGAATGTAGACAGTATAGATATGATTCTTCTTCCAGATTGTGTGAAACACATCTGGCACAGCTTGATCGAACGTAGGATACTCGAACGAGTAGTCGTTAATCCCAAGCTTCTCACGACCATCTCGAATAATCTTTCTGCACAGAATCCATCCAGTCTTGGACACTCGACTTACATGTGCAGAATAGAAGAACGGATCATATTGGGCGGCGGGAACAATGCGTCCATCAAGCGAGCGGGCAGTCGTACCGTATCCATCGATGGATACATTGATGAGGTATTCGAGGTCCTCGCAATGATGCTTAGAGAGAGTTGCAAAGTCAACAACAACTCCGTCAATGTAGATCTCAAACACTCCGTTGGAGGCCATGGTGTGCTTTCAAATAAAAAGTTGTGTACAAACGGATCCATTTTGATCCGTTAGATTAGTATCCGCGGGCACGGTGTGGGGTATATGTCACGTCCTCGGTGATCGTGAACTTGTGCATCTGCGGATTGAGAAGAGCCTTTGAAGTGAGTGTAGAGGTTGTGTTCCAGATCTTGATAACGTTAAAGTCACCCTTTGGGCTCGTAGAGAATCCGACGAGTGTCTCGGGTCTAGAAGGCGAAAGCACGTTGGAGACTGCGTGAACCATCAGATCAATGATCGTGTCGTGCAGGTCCTTCGTGGGAACCTTCTTTGACCACGATCCACCGTTCTCGTTCTCAGGAACCTCCCAAACCGGCCGGAATCCGCGTCGCATGAAGAAGAAGTAACCATTCTCCCAGGCCTCCTTGGGAATGGCCGTGATGATCGTCCAGAACTGCTGAGGCGTCGCCATATCTGCAATCTTGATGTAGTTTTCAAGAGCCCAGCTCTTGTTGCGAGGGTCGAAGTACCACAGCACCCAGATGTTAGAAAACTTAGTCGTCTCCATGTTTTCCCACGACGAAAAAAGCGGAGTCGTCAAAACGGATCCATTTTTCTCTGCTTTTTAAGTAGAGATTGAGAAGGATGGCGACCACAATGACACCTTCTCTGCTCTACACGCTGCGGACTACAAATCTTCTTCCCATCCCGACGTCCGTGCAGGACATCATCGCAGGACTTCAACTCGGCCCAGTGCAGCAAGGATTCGTAAAGAGAACCACCTTCAAGAAGGTGCCGCCGAGGCGGCCCGATTCAGATGCAGAACTCAAGGAAAACTGGCGGGATATCGCCATGCTAGAAGTACGCCGCCAAGTTCGCGAGCGGGCAGATCCTGGATACGACGAGATGTTCGCACTGCTGAACAAGCTTTCAAAGGCGAACTACGACAAGCTGACAGACAAGGTGCTTGAGATCCTCGAAACTCGCCGAGAGGACCATGTCTTCCGACTTCGCATCGTCACCCTGCTCTTTAGTAAGGGCACAGAGTCGAGCACGTACGCCGATCTATTTGTCAAGACGATTCTCAAGTGCAGGGAAAAATACGCAGAAATTCAGGAGGATCTCCGTGTCTCCTGCAATGAAGATGCTTGGAAGGCCATGTACGCCGAGGATGTGATTGTGCTTCCGCCGAGCAGTGACCCTAAGTTCGCAGAGATTGCAATCCTGTGGACGAAGCAGAAGGAGCGTCGGCGTGGCTTCTCCCGTTTCATGACAGAGTTGTACTTGAACGACCTTGTCGGCGAGTCGGTGATGGTCGGTGCTATTCGCACGATCCTTGATGACCTGCGAGAGTCGGTCAATACGCCCAAGACACCGGCGACGGAGGAGTACGTGAACCAGCTGTCGACCTTCGTGTTCGAGACAGCGAAGATGCTCAAGGGCAAGAACATTGCGGTTCCAATCAAGGATGCAACTCGGGAAATCGTGGAGAACTCCAAGGCATGCACCTGCCTAGGAATGCGGGCCAAGTTCAAGCTTGAGGATGCGTTCAAGCTGTTGTAAGACAAAGCATGTAAACAAGTAAATGTCTGCCGCCGCCCCTGCCGCCGCTACTTCGCCGCCGCTTCCGTCTGCTAGTGTGTTACTGCGTGCCGCTAAGATTGCAGTTGATGAGGATCGGCCTATCCTTCTAGACTACTATGGAGACAGTCTGAAGAAGCTGTGCTGCATTGGAGTCCGTGAGGATGGAGACAAGAGCCTTGTCAAGTCGGCGACGGAATACACGTCGACGATCGAAAATATTTTTCGTTTCGAAGATTGCTACATCGTTCTGACCGAGAACAGTCTCTACATCGTTTCATCCTCTATCGTTGCAAAGAAGATTGCATCTACACAGAGTGACGAGAAGGTAGAATAATGGAGCAATTTCCTCCGCCTCATGCAGTGTTCTTTGAACCTCTTGAAGAGCGGAAAACACGCGAACTGTGGAAAAAATACAAGTCTGATCACCAAGATCTAGAAGCCCATGAAATCGATGCAGCCGAAGTCTATTCGGTTGATGAATTTTCCAAACAATTCGAGACTTGGATTACAACAAAGTCAACTAAACGCATCCGTGTTCTCATGGTTTGGCATGCTCATTTTTTGAGTCTAGCCTGTCAACAAGTCTTGAGGAGATGGATGGAAGTCAAGTCATTTCGATCCCGTATCTGGTTTCATATCGAAATTGCAAATTCAGTTCAGTCAGCAATTCTTAGCCGCTGTATTGTACGTCGGCTTATCTGTCCAATCGATCCTGTAAAGACGACTGAAGTCATTGGAACACGGGTCGAATTTCTAAAAAGGTGGATAAAATGAATCGTTAGAAAACAAAGAACGGTCTAAAGGCATAGATGCTTCGCGTATACACAGATGGAGCATGTCCAAGCAATGGAAAGGCCAATGCAAAGGCAAGCTATGCGTACGTCTTCCCCGACCATCTTTCGGAATCCTATGCGGAACCACTTTCCGAAGAAGACCGACCACATACAAATCAGATGGCGGAACTTGTCGCCATCTACCACTCCTTTGCCCGGGCAAAGCGAATGGGTGCGGTCTCCGTTCATCTCTACACCGATTCTGACTATGCACGGAAGTGTATCACGCAGTGGAGTGCAGGCTGGATCCGTAATGGATGGAAGAAGGCAGATGGAAAGCCCGTTGTTCACCGCAACATCCTCGAACGTATTCTAACTGTATGCAAGACGTTTGATTCATTTACGATTACTCACGTAGCTGCACATACCGGTGGAACCGATGAGCATTCAAAGTGGAACCATATCGCAGATCGTCTAGCTGCAAAGGCGATTGAGCTGAACGGTCCTGCAACGACCGCATCTCTCGAAACAGAGACAACTCCTCTACCGACAACCGAGCCACCGCTTGCACATTGTCCACTCCTTCTCATGGGTCCTCCAATTCCGGAGAGCCAATTGGCTGCCTATATGCGTGATCACCTAACAGAGGTTCTTCGTGATCACGAACACTTTGTGAATTCTGGACTGGTCATCATTCTGAAGAAGATCTTGGCGTCGCAAGGTCTAGAGATGGAAAAACAGATTGTACACAAGCAGCCAGTTTATCGGCTTACGCAAAAAGTACCTGTTAAATACAATGCCGACGACGAGTGAGGTAGTTGTCTACCAGTTCACGTCCCCAACGTGTGCACCGTGTCAGCATATCAAAGTTCACATGAATGAACTACACGAAGATTTTTCACAGTACACGTGGAATGTTATCAATGTAAAAGAAGATGGTGAAACAACTCGTAAATGGAATGTGATCTCAATCCCATGTATGGTTGTTACAAAAGGCGGTGTTGAAGTAGGTCGTCACGTTGGAACGCAGCTTATGCGATATTTTCAGATTCTTAAGCACGCTTCGAGCTAGTGTTCTTCTTTCTAGCTTCTTGTAGACGAATGTGCTTTGCAGAATAGACATCAGCCCGCTTGTCCTTGGACTTCTTCTTGCTCTCTTGACGAGTCTTCGGTGGATCCTCCATTTCGGCAGCAGTACTCTTTACTGCACAGAATACTTCATCTATCCATTTTTACTTACGCTTCTTCACGAAATACGAGTACAGACCTAACGCACCCGCAGCAAGTAGGGCATCTCCCAGCATACTTCCTCCGCGATGCGTCCGACGACGGTGACGGCGACCACCGCTCTTTGACGTCTTTCTACGACGACCTCCTGCAGAACAGTAGGATCCGGCTTTCTGAACTTCGGCCATTTTATAGCTAACGCGGAAGATAATCCGAGGGACTGTCGTTCAGCTTCAAACGCGGAATACGAATCCAACGATAGATAATCATTGCAACAACAGATGCAGGCAACATGTGTTCGTTTAACCGGTTCGACATCCGTGCCCCCAAATTCTTCCAGTGATTAATATGAAAACATACAAGCTTTGTTAACTCTTCTTCGTGAAGAGAAACCAGATGATCATGTCCCTCATCCTGATTCCTACAACAGAATACGCACGTTGCACAGTCAACGTTGGGGTCATGCGTTTCATGCTCGAGCCGAAGCTGTCTCAGTTCCTCCATCAATCAATCCGCGAGTGTTTTGCTATAATCCGCACAAGCTGTGAAAACCGCTGAGAGTGCGTTGCCTCTCTCAGATCAAGACCATTGTCCTTGCAGAAAAAAACAATTGAAGCATAAAGATCGTGAATGAGTTCAAAGTAACTTGGGCCTTCCTCTATCCTTGTTTCAAGCCACGTTTCGATCGTCATCCTTGTCTTCTACAGCTAGGATCCGTGAAAACGAGAACTCGTGCGAAACCAGATCCTCGCGACGCTTTGCAGAAATGTACTTCACACATTCATCTGCCGTCGGTGCACGCGTTGTTGCAAAGTACTCCTTAACCAGAGTTGTAAGCTCCTTCAAGGAAAGCGACCAAGATTTTGACCACTGAGAAGGCCGCTGAATCTTGATTGTTGACCGATCATCTTGAATATCAAGCTTGTGTACGTGGGAATACTCCCCACGCTTAAGAATGTCCGTCATCTCGAGTTCAATGATCTTCTTCTTCTCGCGAATATCGTTTGCAGCTGAATTGATCTTTTTGAGGCTATCGTCTAGATCGCGGTATTTGCGGATGCACTTAACGAGTTCACGCTGAGCTTCTGACATTCTATGGTCTTTCTTTTTTTCATGAAGAAAAAACATTCGTTTTGAACAATGTGGGACAAGAAACAAATCGATGCTCTTCGTATTGCTTATAATAAAGAACATCCGAAGGAGACTCCAATACCCAAAGGATCGTCTGAATCTGTATGGACTACGCTAAAGTCTCGACTTCATGATGCCTGTCAGACAGAAGCTTGTATTGTTACGAGTCTAATCCAAAAACCATCCGCACCAATGGACTGGGCAACAAATCCGACATCATGGTTATCATCGGATGATATTGAACGAGTTCAAAAGAACTATACAAAGTTACTTCCCAACTATCACTTTACCGGATGTGTTCCGATCGACTTCAACAGTCGTAGCAAAACTGGAGTATGTCTCGTTGACGCATTGTGCAGTCTCGATATCCGCAAGGTTTACAATAAGGGAAAGACGATGATCGGTATTGTGTTTAACACAGACCCTCACGATGCACCAGGCGAACACTGGATTGCGGCATTTTGCGATATTCGTCCTGAACTTGATGAACCGTACATGACCTACTTTGATTCATATGCACAGCACCCCGAACCTCAAGTTGTTGAACTCATGAATGCATGGAAAACACAGTGGGATTCCACACAAATGCACTCGAAACCAATGAAGCTGTATTTTAACAAGATTCGTCATCAGTACAAGACTACCGAATGCGGAATGTATTGCATTTACTTCCTTCACTGCTCTCTTTTCGCTATTCCAATGGAATCGAGAATACCTGACGACGTCATGGTAATGATGAGACGCTTCTTCTTTCAGATACCACTTCAACGGAGACGGCATCCGTAGTTTTGTAGGACGAAGTAATAATGGAGATTGTCATTGGATCAACGATTGTAGGAACCGTCCTCATTGGACTTGCAGCACCGTGGGTTCCGAAAGAATACTATCCTTACATGGCAGCCGTGGCAGTTATCCTTCTGATTACAACTGGCGTCATCCTTGCAGTACAATATGCTCGTGGAAAGCCGATTTCACCAACAGACATTACGGCCGATCTAGATGTCTATAAATCCATCTCTCGCCCCGGGCCTCTTTCCTATTCGGACAAGGCACAGTTATGCGACTACGGGGTAGCATCATCTGCATATAGCGTCATACCTGGCAAGAGCGTGTTTTCGTACACAACAGAAGAATCAATTCGTAAGGTGATTGCAGCTGGAGCTCGGCTCGTCGAACTTCATATCTACGATGATGCAGGAAAACCCGTGGTTGGTCTAGCGGATACGATTACAGGTCAGAAATACACATACAACACCGTCCCGTTTGAAGCCTGTTGCCAGGTTCTAGCAAATGACGCATTCAATGCAGGAACCACAACTGCCTCCAGTGATCCGTTCATTGTCAGTCTAGTTTTCCACACGGAGAACACGAATATATTCAATGCATGTGCGGATACGATGAAGACCACGATGGCACGTTCAATGCTCGGATCATCCTTCAGCTATCAGCGTAAGATCATCACCAACGAACCAATTGCAGACTTTGCTGGAAAGTTCATCATTGTAAGCGGAGGAAACGTAAAGGGGACTCTAATGGATGAACTCGTCAACTTAAGCTGGGCTGGAAGCCATCTGCGTCGTATGACATATACCGAAGCCGCCCAGACTCACGATTATCAAGAGCTCATCGATTACAATAAGAAGAACATTACGATGGTTGTTCCCGATGGCTCGATCTCTCTAGAGAACAACAATCCTCAAATCCTGTTCACGTATGGTTGTCAATGGGTAATGATGAACTACGGATCTTTAGATAAGGGAATGGAGACGTATACTGCGAACTTCGCATCTGCAAGTTTCCTGCTAAAACCTGACGCCCTGCGTTTCAAACCTGTTTCCTACACGAAACCGGCTCCCCAAGATCCAGCTCGTTCGTTTCAACCAAAGAGAAAGACGAGTCCAATCTACGATATCACTTTATAATCTCAATGAGTATCAAATGACTGCTTGGATGAAACTTGTTATGGAAATGAAGAGGAAGCACCCGAATTTCTCGCTTGGAGAGGCGATGAAGGAAGCCAAGAAACACTATCACCCTGCCAAGACGGCTAAGAAGGGAGGCTTCCTGCAGAAGACGGGCGGTCGTCGCCGCCACACTGCACGCGGTGGATCCTTGTATGGCTTCGGTGAGGGAGGTGGTGGCCTTGCGGATGGTGCGGGTCGCATGAAGACAATTGACGGCGGACGCAGACGTCGCGGAACCAAGAAGGGCGGGCGTCGTCGCCGCACACACCGCGGTGGTGTCTCACCGCCTGGTGGTGAGCCGGCCGGCCCTGCACGTCCTCCGCCGATCGCGATTCCGCCTCCCAGACCCATAAGAGACGAATCTGGTGCGGCTGCCCCCCGTGCTTAACTATTCAGAATAGCCTGAATATCCTTGGGAACTACGCTAGCAACAGGAGTCCAATACTTACAGTAGTTAGCGATACCGAAGGATCTCTCACTTATCTGACTGAACTTCGGGACCATATACATGAAACCCCATTCATGAAAAAACGAAGGAACGTTACCAGTTGTAAACGTTGCCACATATGTACATCCAAAGAGGGTCTGCATCGTGTTATAAAAGTTGCGGATCGTAGTCCAGGACGGATGGTTACGATTCAGAGACACCGGACCCATGTGTGTCGCAATGATTCCAGTCGGTAGTGCCAACACACTGCTATTTACAATTGCATGTAAACATTCGTGGTACAGATCAACAAACTTCCCTTCGGGATCTGGAAAATCAAAGAAGATTACATCAAACATCTCGTGACAATGCCGTAAATACGTTACGGCATTATCATCGACATATCGCACTCGAGTATCATTGTATACATGCTGATTGAGATCCGATAGATACGGCTCAACAACCGTGCGAATAAACTGGGAATCGTAGTCAACGATCGTGACAGACGATGGATCCCATTTGAGGACTTCGCGTGCAAGAAGACCGTCTCCTCCTCCAAGAATCAGGACGCGAGCAAGACGACGCTCGTAGCGACTCATTGCAGGATGCACAAGCGTCTCATGATACCGATACTCATCAACCTCTGCAAACTGTACTTCTCCATCCATTAGAAGCACACGCCCGTGATCAACAGTGTTTACGAGAGACACATGTGAATACTTCGTATGTGTGTCGCAGATTACATTTTTGACTTCAAATGTGACAGTTGCACCCTGCTGGGTTCGCTCCATTCTTTTCATTTTTATGCGTCTTTTGTGTAAGTAATGAATTACGTTGCGTGCTTTACAACAATTCCATCACGTATTCCACACATTCACATTACACTCAACTCTCTTCTGAACCAAACAAGACAGTTTGATCAGATCTTTATTTGCATTCCGAACTATTCTGTGCGATTTTCGACTCCATATGTAGTTCCCGAATCCATTGCAAACCGTAAGGACTGCGAAGTCATTCGATGCACTGACTATGGTCCAGCAACCAAGATTCTAGGTCTTCTTGGACACCCAGATATTAGACCGGAAACTAAGATCTTTTTCTGCGACGACGATCGTATTTATCCTTCGGATCGTGCAGAGCTGTTTTATACTGCAGCATTGGAGCACCCAGATACCGTAATTTGTCAAGCAACAAATCCGTATTGGAAATTCTTTCAGGCATCGTTAGTGTACGACTACAATAGTGATCGAATGTTCCCCGCAGGAAGACAGGGGATTCGAGCTGGATGGGTAGATATCTTTGAAGGATTTGGAGGGGTTCTTGTTCAACCCAATTTCTTCACTAAAGATGTATATGCAATTCCGGATGATTTTGTAGTCGTTGATGATATCTGGTTATCTGGTCATATCAAATCAAATGGGATTCATATATGGGGAGTGAACTGTCCAAGTCCGGTAAAGCATAAGGGAGATACTCTAGATCCACTCTTCCTTCTACCTGGAAAGAAGGATCGTAAAGGGTGTAACTGTGCATGTATCGATTACTATCAAAAAACAAACAAGATCTGGTCTTCGATCGAATCGATTCAGTTGGACGAACAGATTCTTTTGCCGGTGATTCCAATGACACAGAGGCTGCATAAAAAATTGAAGGTCATTTTGCCTCTTCTAGGAAAAAAGGACGTTTCCTTTCCAGATACACAGAGCCAGTTCTTAGACGATCTGCAGTTGGCCCGCATCGAGGAATCTGAACTTGAGAAACAGACACTTGCTCTTCTTGATCTCTGTTCTGAGTTTCAGGAAATGCATGAAAAATATCAAACCTCTCTAGCCTTTCTCAAACAAAACAACATTGCACTGACGACGGATCTCGAAGCAAATATGCAGAAGCCACTTTACGAATTTCTTATGAGAACAAATCTGAAGTCCAGTGTTGAATCGTATATACAATCCTATACTGAATTTCGGTTAACAAGTTTACAGTCATCTATTCTGCGATACCGCGTCTTATGCCACGGATGCAAACAGCGTCTGTTTCATTTCATTTCAGTGCCTTGTGGCCATCTAACGTGTCAGGAATGCAAGTCGATCAATTGTTCCGTGTGTACGAAACAAGTTGCCACTTATCAGAAAGCTGCCTTCTAATGCGTTGCCACTCCAACAATACCCGCATACAATAGAATGGTAAAAAAGGATACAGCAATGCGTGCACGACGCGATGTAGGAAGAATGTCTCCATATCCCGTGGTTGTAAACGTCATGACACTGAAGTAAAAAAGTGTTATAAATCGATCGAAAGGACGAGGTGGAAGATTACTAATGTCTCGATCATTGACCCATGCGAGTAGAAAGAGTGCGAAGAGTACATTTAATCCAATTGCAACTCCTACTACGAGGAGCACATGTTGTGTAAGTTTCATTACCACTCCATGAGAATATCTTCCATGCGACAATCTCCGGGTCCGGGCGCACTCGCAATCTTCTTGTTAGCCGCCTCAAGGTCTGTCTCTGCAAACTCGTCTTCCGCGGACGCTTCAGGCATCTTAGTCTCATCGAGGAGGATGTCGACAAACCCAGTTCCGCACGGCGGCTTCTGACCGAACATGATATTTGCAGAGACTCCAAGCATTCCGTCGAAGGATGCAGATGTGGCCGCATTGAATAGGATCTTGGATGTCTCCTCGAACGATGACTTGGCCAGAACACCATTGTCGTGCTTGGACATTCCGAAGCGGTTCACCGGGACTAGGCGACCCTGGTACGTGATCGTGTCCAGCAGAACTGACAGATGGTGGTAATTGACCGGGGCTGCATTCTGAAACACCTCGTTCAGCTCATCAAAGATTGCCTGGCGGGCAGCCTCAATTCCAAACACTTCCATGATCTCGTGAATATCGTTGGAGAAAGTGCGTGTAGGATCCACGTTCCGCAGACCGAGTAGCTTGAACAGGTTGGTACCCTCTACATCCAGAATGTGCTGCTTCTTGGCTACATATCCTGCAACCGATTCGTCCCAGACCAACTGATTGTTCACGTCGCGGTGATATACGCGACCAACTCCCTCTACGCCCGTGATGATTGTGTCAAGGATACGCTCTTCGACATACCGCAGAGCGAGCATGTTCTTTGCAAATGACTCTTCGAATGTAATACGACACACTAGCTTCTTTGCATTCATATCGCTGAACACGCACTGGGAGATCTTGATCGACAGATTTCCAAGAAGGGCATTCTGAATGCCAGTCATGTCATCCGTGATGTTGCGAGACGCCATCTCCGTTCGGTCAAACTCCAGACGGAAGATCCACGGGGATACGCAGTCCGGCTTTCCGACCGAGAATGCCTGGAAGCTCGCCAGAATCTCGCGATCTTCGGTAACGACAGTTGAGTCCGAGAGAGGATACGGATCGTAGTAAATGCGAACTGACCGCGTGATATCGCGAATGCTCGTACGCTGGATCTCCCGCTTGAGACGAATGGCCTGCTCAAGATCGCTCGAGAGCTCCGGACGCATATAAACGAATGTCAGCGGAGACTTGGGGTTCTTGGAAACCTCCAGCAGTTCCTCGATACGCGGAACTCCCTGAGTTGCACCTGCCTTAACCGTTCCTGCAGAATGGAACGTATTCAGCGTGAGCTGCGTCGTGGGCTCACCGATCGACTGGGCCGCGATTGCACCCACCATCTCTCCGGCGTGGACGAGTGACTTGATCGTGCGATACCGAATCTCCTTCAGAACCTCGTCAAAGATCTCCTTCGTGAAGCGATACTCGACGATCGACTTCTTCGGGGCCAGGTAGAACCGCAGAAGCATGTGGAAGACCTTGTTGGTGGCGAGCCACGGCTCCTTCATTAGCTTGTTGAGTTCATCAATAACGTACCTGGGCGTCAGATCGGTCATGGTTGAGTACGGATTGCGATACTGCTCACACAACCGCTTCAGATGGACAGGAGCACGAACAACATCGTTCTTCTCATATCGGAAGACGCTGCGAACAAGCATGTCGCGATCCTTTAGGATTTCTTCAACCATATCAGGTGCTTCCGTCAGAGTTTCGGAACAGAGGAGCTGGACTCCGGATGATGGATCAGTCATTGAGAGTGCATAGTTCTTGTAGACCGTCTCGAGTGTCATCAGTGCAAGATCGCACGGCTGCATCTCGATTGCCACCGAATCGACACCGTCTTCGCCATATAGGTACTGGATGATTGTACCGTCCGCCTTGCGAATCGTGTGATCGTTTGCAACGTGCACATCCTCCATGGTCTTCATCATACGACGCTGAATATATCCGGTGTCAGACGTCTTGACGGCCGTATCAATCAGTCCCTCACGTCCACCTTGAGCGTGGAAGAAGAACTCTTCGGGACGCAGACCCTTGACGAACGAGTTCTGAACGAATCCGCGAGACTCAATGCCGTCATCGTACTTTGAGAAGTGAGGCAATGTGCGGTCCTGCAGAGTGTAGCGAACACGCTTGCCGTCAATAACCTGCTGGCCCAGCAAGGCCATCATCTGCGAAATGTTCAGGCCCGAGCCCTTAGTTCCTGCGTCTACCATCTGGAGCATACGATTGCTCTTCGGAAGACTCTTCAGCACTGCAGATGAGATCTTCTCACTGACTTCCTTCAGCTTGTTGAAGATCTGGTTCTCGAGCTCATCTCCATCGGAGCGTCCAGACGTGTGCGTGAACTGGCCGGCATGCATCCTCATCAGAATCCGCTGCACCTCTTCACGTCCGTTCTTCAGTGTCTCTTCGACGAATGCAGAGGTTTCCGGGTTGCTAACAAGATCCGAGGTTCCAACGGAGAAGCCCGAATAGAGATTGTACTTGGTGACGATCTGCTGCATTTCGTTAATAAACTGGCCGCATCGATCAGGACCAAAGTCGTTGAAGATGATGTGGAGCGATCCCCTAGATGCACTGCCGAAAGCCGACTTCTGCAGAAGTCCGTCGACGAGCTGACCGTTCTTAAGTTTGATCGACTCATTCATATTCATGAGAGGAAAGGCTGCACTGATTGTTTCGCGACCCGTGTGCTCCTCATCGCGACGAACAAATGTGCTCATCGGCCGCTTAAGACGAGCCATGAAGTTCATGGCGACGTGTTCGGGGATGGAGACACCCGGATTCGAGATGCGGTATGCACCTGTCAATGTATCCTGGAACAGCTGGATGATCGGAGCTGCATCACGAGGAGAAACAATCAGTCGAAGCACACTTGCGAGCTCACCAATCTCCGTTTCAGCCGCCATAGACTGCGGAACGTGCATGTTCATCTCGTCACCGTCAAAGTCTGCGTTATAGGGCCGAGTGGCGGATACGTTCAGACGGAAGGTTGAGTAAGGAAGAACCTTGACACGATGGCACTCCATCGAACCCTTGTGGAGAGAGGGCTGCCGATTGAAGAGAACGCGATCACCATCAATGAGATGGCGGTGCACGATATCTCCTGGCTGAAGATCGAGCGTATCTGCATTCACATAGCGGAGACTGAGAGTTCGCTTATCCTTCTTGAGAAACACAGTCTTTGCACCGGGCCAGACAGCGGGGCCATTACGAACATATGCCTTCAGACGCTCGCGGTTATAGATCGTGACAATCTCCGGCTTGGTCAGGTTGGTCGCAATTTCAAGAGGCACACCGAGCTCGTCGAGATCGATGTTCGCGTCCGGAGTAATGACAGAGCGGGCTGAGAAGTCGACACGCTTACCCATCAGGTTTCCACGCACACGACCTGTCTTTGCACCCAGACGAGACTTGAGCGTCTTGAGGGGGCGACCAGACCGCTGAGAAGCTGGAGGAATTCCCTTGATATCGTTATCCACGTACGTTGCCACGTCGAGTTCAAGCAGGACGGTGTGCTTCTCGATACTGTCGCGAGCATCGCCACGATCAATCCGCTCACGAAGACGCTGATTGTTGCGAACAATGTCAATGAGCTTGTGCGTCAGGTCATCTTCCATTCGCTGGTTATCGTCCATCACGACAGAAGGCCGAACTGTAAGAGGAGGAACAGCCAGAACTGTGCAGACCATCCATGCGGGGTGCGAGTAGGTCGGATTGAAACCGAGCACGCGAATGGTCTCTTCACTCATCCTCTGGAAGCATCGGAGAACCATCTCAGACTGAATGGGAATTGAGACAGGATCCATCTCATCATCGTCGGCCGTCTGCGGGATTGCTTGGAGAGTGCAGACTGTTCCAAGAACCTTGACGACTGTCTTAACCATCACAGTGTCGCAGTGCGGACATGAGAGCTTCTTATTCTTGCCAACACCCTTGTACTTGTTTGTCTTTTCGTTGATATCGTTGAGGCGATCCATCCCTTCCAAAGTAGACTCGAGTGCATCGGCCCATAGACCGAGCTCAGCCTCACCGTCAATATAGAGCAGGCTGCAATTCATGCACAGATTACGAAGGATCTTGATGATCTGATCGAGGTACTGGTAGAGATACACCGGGCGAGCCAGCGTAATATGTCCAAAGTGACCTTGGCATTGCTGATTTGTGTGTTTGCAGGTAGGACAGACCTTGCCGGACTCGATCACTCCGAGGCGAGAATCAAAGACTCCACCGGGAACAGGAGTGGTTCCCTGAAAGGTCTTATCTGTTGTAATCTCAACTACAGATCGCTTGGCGATCTCCTGGGGAGAGGTGATGCCAAACTGAACTCCGATAATGGTATCGGGCATCTCTTGTTATACCTTTGCTTAGACTATTGTGTATATCCGTTCTGCACGCAAATTTCTGAGTTGATGTATAAGATATGTCAGCGGCTAGTAGTAGCAGCAGTAGTAGCAGTAGCAGTGCTGCACCACCCTACGGTGCAACTCACAAGGATCCTCGTAGCTATTACTGGAAGAATGAATCGAATGGAAGCGGCGGTGAAGGTACTTGGTATATCTACAACAGTCGTTCTCGAATGTGGGACCAGGCTCAGAAACCAGGGGATCTTACACCGATCTCCGGTGCGAACGAGGCTGACGAGGACGATGACGACGAGGACGAAGAGGACGATGACGACGAGGACGAAGAGGACGGTGCAGGTGCGGCCGCGGCACCAGCGCCAGGGGCGGAGGCTGGGGCAGGAGAGTATCGAGGAGAGGATGAGGAAGACAAGGAGCAGCAGGAAGAATACGATGAAGATGAAGATGCACCTATCGAGGGCGAAGATACGTTTGAGGACGGTCCCGATTGGGAATATGGACAACGCCGTCACGAATACACTGATAGTTTGGGTCTTTCAGATGCAGATGGCCGAGCACTTTACGCTGCAATGGGTGACGAGGACTTCTCGGAAGCGTTTGCAGACGCACTTGCATATATTGGCGTCCAGAATCCAGACGACGATGAAGCTGAAGCTGCAGTAGAAGGGGGCGAGATCAATGACTATGGAAAAATAGTCGCAAGTGCATTTGGTGCTGGTGTGGAAAGCGTTATATCGTCTCCTGGTTCTCAGGCGGCACCCCCATCGGCACCTAGAAGTGCATCGGCACCGGCACCAGCGGCACCGTATGAGAGCACGATGGAGGCCGTGGCCTCTCAGACGTTTGCATTTGGAACACAGGAGGGTCCTGCCGAACCAGCACCTCCATCGCCTTCTGCCGCTGCAAGTAGTTCTTCATCCTCCTCCTCATCAGCGGATGCTGCGTCGCCGCCAGTCCGGAGTGCTCGTGCCCGTAGACCGCCACCTGTGTTCAGTCCGGCCGGTGCCCGTGCCAGACGACAGGGTAGAGTTGCTGAACCATCGAATGATGGTGCTGCAGCCGCAGGAGCATCTGCATCTCCTCCTTCTGTAGCACGGGCTCCCTCTTTAGCCTCATCAGCTGTAAGGACAGTAGGATCCGAAGTCTCTGCAGCAACAAAAAGAACAGTTTTACATCGTAGCCAAGTTGAACAGACTCGTTTAGATACTACAAACCCAGACAGATGGGGAAGCAAGTCCACGAGTGTTGACGAATTCAAGAAGAAAATGAGATTGGACGAAGTCTGTATACTATGTTCGTGTAAGTTTAGAGAGCGTTTGTCTGGGAATAAGGTGTCTGGCAAAAAGAACCTGGCAAACCTGAAAAAGCTGACAGATGATGTTCTAGAAACGTTTAAAGGAATAAGTCTTGACCATCATTTGCCTGTGAACTTTCTATGTGCTTTAGTTGGAGGTATAACTGCTAAGGGACTCTACACCGCCGGACAGTATAACATATTCGCCCTAACGGGAGATCTGGTGTGTTGGAATTGCAACTATGTAAAGAACGATGCCCTCTTTGCAACATTAAGACGATCTCAAGATGGAACATTTGCGGGTTTGAAAGTGTCTAAAGCTGGAATAAAGGGTTTTTGTGAGAAACTATGGGCAAACGAAAATAAGGAAGGGGTTCCGTTTCTTCCCGCTGACGTGGCCGACGCAAAAAGACTCGGTGCAAAAAACACACTACAACTTGCAGTTCTTAGGAAAATGAAAAAGAACACAACCCCAGCACAGGCGAAGGTTGCATGGATGGCACATCAAATTCCGATACTTGAAGACCGCACACAACTATTACTAAATCAAATAAGACAGTATGCCTGGCCAAGACGTGCAATCAATCGCCTCAAAGCACTTGGTAGTGCTAAGCGAGCACAGGACAAGATTACCGAGACATTACCAGCATATCAGGCTGCTAAATCTGAATTCGATCGCCTCAGTGATCGAATCAAACAGTTGAAGGGAGGAGACAAGGCTCAGCTGAAAGTGGTAAAGGATCAAGCATCTGCACTCCGCACTACAATGAACAAACTGAAAATCTCGAACGGAACCCAGCGAGTTTTAGCTGTGTTGGCCAAACTTGACGAACTAAAACCGGTGTGGCTTCCAGATACGCCACCGACCCAAGGTGCAAAAACACAAGCTGGTGGTGCAACATTTGTTCCTGGAGTTGAGTTCCCGGGTGCAGCCGCTGCACGTCCACGTGTTCCTGAGGCAACTCCTGCCGCAGTGGAGGTAATTAACGCTGCCAAAGCCGCTTCCCGCCGTGCTGCTCCTGCGGCAGCAGCGGCCGCCGCCCTTGCAACGATTCAAGAAGATGAAGATGAGGATGATGGAGTTGTTAGAGAAGGATCGCTTCAGCCTGTTCCTGAAGAAGAAGCAGCAGCTAGTGCTCTAGATACATCCCTCAGCAATGTCGCTCCTC
>Ga0207909_1000057_pt1 | contig 44570 bp, 38 predicted proteins | sample LakMenEpi05May10_FD_150672 | JGI IMG/M metagenome (GOLD analysis project Ga0207909, IMG submission 150672) | Freshwater microbial communities from Lake Mendota, WI - 05MAY2010 deep hole epilimnion (SPAdes) | ecosystem: Environmental > Aquatic > Freshwater > Lake > Epilimnion/Euphotic zone ...
CTACCTGCACAGCCGTTTGCTCGAGCGTGCGGCAAAAGTTATTGCCAAGGATGAAGTTGCTGCCAAGATGAACGATCTTCCAGACTCCATCAAGCATTTGGTGAAAGGTGGGGGTTCATTGACAGCATTGCCAATCATTGAAACACAGGCTGGCGACGTATCCGCCTATATCCCAACCAACGTAATTTCCATCACCGATGGCCAGATATTCCTTGAGTCGAACCTGTTTAATGCCGGTATTCGTCCTGCGATCAACGTGGGTATCTCTGTAAGCCGCGTGGGCGGTAATGCCCAGATTAAGTCCATGAAAAAGGTATCTGGTACCTTGAAGCTTGACCAGGCCCTTTACCGTGAACTTGAGGCATTCTCCAAATTTGGTGGTGACCTCGACGCTGCAACCAAGTCTGTAATCGACAAGGGTGCACGCAACGTAGAAATCCTGAAGCAAGGCCAGTACCAACCCGCATCTGTAGAAAAGCAGGTGGCTATCATCTATCTGGGTACACAAGGTTTGTTGAAAGATGTTGCAGTAAGGTCTGTAAAAGCCTTCGAAGAACATTTCCTCCTTGAAATGGAAAACAAACTTCCAGAAGTTTTGGCAGAATTCAAGAAGGGCAACCTTCCAGAAGATGGGCTCAAAGCCATGGTTGCGCTTGCACAAGGCATCATGCCCCAATACAAATAAGGTTGAGGGTTGATAGCAACCCCTATCCATTCATATTACATCCAAGGTCCGGAAGATTGCTTTCGGACCTTTTTTATTTGATTATTATCCAACCATTGCACTTTCATCTTGTTGTATAGCTAAACCCCTAAACCCCTAAACCCCTAAACCCATTATGCTCCTCGAAATCTCCCATCTTACCAAATCATTCGGCAGCTTTACTGCTGTTGACGATCTTTCTTTCTCGGTGAAAGAAGGAGAGGTATATGGTTTTCTTGGACAAAATGGCGCAGGGAAATCGACAACCATTCGGATGATTCTTTCCTTGATTCGGCCAACAAAAGGAAGCATCAACATCTTTGGCATGTCTATCGAAAAAGAACGGGAGAAGATTTTGCAACAGGTGGGTGCGGTAGTGGAAAAGCCGGATCTCTATCGCTACATGACAGGGTATGAGAACCTGAATGTTTTTGCTAGGCTCAGCAACAAGCACATCAGCAAGGCTGAGGTAATGAAATGCCTGGAATTGGTGGGGTTGGACAAAAGGGCCCAAGACCCCGTGAGGGTATACTCGCAGGGCATGAAGCAAAGGCTGGGTATAGCGGTTGCCCTCGTGCACAATCCATCGCTCATCATCCTTGATGAGCCGACCAATGGCTTGGATCCACAGGGGATAGCTGATATCCGGAACCTGATCCTGATGCTGAGCAAGGAACAGAAAAAAACCTTGCTGGTTTCTTCCCATCTCTTGTCTGAGATGGAGCAAGTGGCAGACAGCATGGTCATCATCAACAAAGGAAAAAAACTGGTGGAAGGAAGGGTGAACGAATTGTTGAATCCAGACAAGGTGCAGTTGGAAATCATTACAGACAACAATCCTTTGGTCAAAGATTTGTTGGCGAATTCAGGGTGGGCTAAGGGCCTGAGAAATTCTCCAGATCAAAAGGTTTTGGTTGATACAACAGCAGATGCAGTTCCTTTGCTGGCCAAGTACCTGGTCGAACATGATATTGGTATCTCCAGCCTGCGGTCCATGAATTCTTTGGAGGCTTATTTTCTTTCTTTAACATCCGGCAATGAGGTTGAGTAGTATCGTTTATATTGAGTTGTACAAGATATTCCGCAAACCGCGGACCTATATCGCTTTTGGTGCCATAGCAGCCATTGTCGGGTTGATTCAGCTGGGATTCTATGCAGATGGTGAGAGCTACATGAAATTTGGGATGCAGTCCCTGTCTGATTCCTTTGACGTGAATGGCAACATCATGAACGGGTATCTGATGGCCTTCATCATCCTGCAAACCTTGCTGGTGCATGTACCCCTGTTGATTGCATTGGTAGCCGGAGACATGATCTCTGGTGAGGCAAACCAGGGCACGCTGAGGTTGTTGCTGACGAAACCCGTAAGCAGGGCCAACCTGATCATTGGGAAATTCATCGCTTCATCTATTTATACGATTGTATTGTTGCTCTGGATGGCAGTATGGGCCCTTGCCATATCCATTTTTATTTTTGGTGCCGATGACATGTTGATTATGAAAAGTGACATGGTTACCCAAATCCTTTCTTCAGATGTAATGTGGCGTTATGTTGCAGCTTTTGGATTTGCGGCACTCGCCATGTTGACCGTATCTGCACTCAGTTTTTTCCTGAGCCTTTTTGCTGAAAATTCAATTGGCCCTATCATGGCCACCATGAGCATCATTATCGTTTTTACCATCCTCAATACATTGGATTTACCCATTTTTAACATGGTCAAGCCCTACCTGTTTACCAGCCACATGCTTGGCTGGAAAGGTTTTTTTGATGTGACGGTAAATGAGAACAACGAGCAAATCATCGGATCCATCGAAAATCTTCCTGCCGTGCTTTTGTCAGCAGGGGTATTGTTTCTTCATGTCATTGGATTTCTTTCTGCTTCCATCCTGGTTTTCAGGCGCAAGGATATCTTGTCCTGAAGGTATGGCCTAGGCTTTTCATTGCATCGTTGGTGAAAAAGGGTAACATAAATTGCTTATTTTCATTTTGTAAAACGATCCACATGAAAAAAAGCATCTTCTTCCTTTCTCTTCTGCTCTCCGCTTCAATCACCATGGCAGATGTTCGCCTCCCGGCAATCATTGGCTCACACATGGTCTTGCAACAAAAATCTACCGTTAAACTATGGGGCTGGTCAGGACCTGCCGAGAATATCACGATCAAGGTGGGATGGGATACCACTACCTACAAGGTTGTGGCCAGTCGCGGAGCAAGGTGGGTGGCTGAGGTCAAAACACCAGCAGCAGGAGGTCCTTATACCATCACCATCAAAGGACGCAATGAGATACAGCTGGATGATGTGATGATAGGTGAAGTATGGGTATGTGGAGGACAAAGCAATATGGAATGGTCTGCTGATCAGGGGCTGAAACAGGCAAAAGAAGAATCTCCCAATGCAACCAATCAGAAGATCCGTTTTTTTTATGTGCCCAAATCCACTTCTGCCACTCCGCAGGATGATGTGAGTGCCAAGTGGGTTGTTTGCAATCCGCAAGACATGCTGCATTTCAGTACCATCGGGTACTTTTTTGGAAAAGAAGTCAATGCCCGTACAGGCTTTCCTGTGGGGCTGATCAACAGCAACTGGGGTGGAACACCGGCAGAAGTTTGGACGCCCGAAGAGATCATCACCCATGATCCAGACCTCTTGCATGCCGCAGAAAAATTGACTCCTGCAGCCTGGTGGCCGCATATCAGGGGTGAAGCCTACAATGCCATGATCTACCCGTTGACGCAATTTTCAATTGCTGGCGGCATCTGGTACCAGGGAGAAAGCAATGTGGGTACACACTTCATGTACCAGCGTCTCTTTACCAGCATGATCGATAGCTGGAGAAAGGCCTGGGGTAAAACCTTTCCTTTTTATTTTGTGCAAATCGCGCCCTATACTTATGGCGATACCCATATCAATGGAGCTTTTCTTCGTGAAGCGCAAACAGCATCTGCAGCACATCCCAAGACCGGGATGGTGGTGATCAGCGACTTGGTCGATGATGTGAAAAACATCCATCCCAACCTCAAAAAAGAAGTTGCAACAAGGCTTTCCAACTATGCACTCGCTGAAACCTATGGGGTTCAGGGATTGAACTACAAGAGCCCAACCTATGCTGCACATGCTGTTGAGAAAGGAAGCATCAGGATTCAGTTCAAGGATGTACCCACAACACTGATGAGCAAAGGAGGAGAATTGACCGACTTTTTCATTGCGGGAGCAGATGGTGTCTTTGTTCCTGCTAAGGCCAAGATAGAAGAAAAAACCGTGTTGGTATCTGCCAAAACGGTCAAAGATCCAGTGCATGTAAGGTTTGGATTCACCAATACAGCCATGCCCAATTTGTTCTCAGCAGAAGGGTTACCGGTAAATTTATTTAGAACGGATAAATAAAAAGAAAGGAGGGTTTATCCCTCCTTTCTTTTTATCATTGAACTTGGTTTCTTGATTAATAAAACCTGGTCACGCCCGGAACGGCAATCTTGTATTTGCCATCAGCATCAGGAAGTGATTTTGGCAGGGTGTCCCAGGTGTAGGCAGCTGGTTGAAGGTTCAGGCCGCAGTTGAGGGCTTTGTCCCACTCCACTACCTGTCCACTGTAGGTTGCCATTCTTCCGAGGATGGAGGTCATGGTGCTTTTTGCGCCATTCTCTGCGTCAGCGAACTTGTATTCCCCTTTGGCAATGGCTGCAAAAAGTTCAACGTGTTCGTTTTGGTATCCGTTGTTTTCTGTTTTCTTGTCGAACTGGTACATCACATTGCCCTGGTGGTCCCTGATGTTGGCGGCGCCACAGTATATTTTACCTTTTGTTCCGATCAAGAGTTCATCCACTTTTGCTGAAGTCTTGGGGATATGGCGGCACTGGCTGTTGAGGATGGAACCATCGGCGTAGGTGAATTCCACAAAGTGATGATCAAAGATCTCACCATGGTCTTTTCCTTTCCTGACTTCTCTTCCACCCATGCCCTGTGCTTTCACGGGATAGCCACCCTTGAACCAGTTGATTACATCAAGGTTGTGGATATGCTGTTCAGTGATATGATCGCCACAAAGCCAGTTGAAATAATACCAGTTGCGCATCTGGTATTCCATTTCGGTCTGGCCCTCTTTTCTTGGTTTTACCCAAACGCCATCATTGTTCCACCAGGCCTGGGCTGAAGTGATATCGCCGATCATGTCCTTGCGTTTGAACAACTCACGGTAAGAGTTTTGGTAGTGGCGCTGAAGACCTACGACTACATTGAGTTTTTTTGTTTTTGCTTCTGCAGCAGCAACCAATACACGCTTGACTCCTTCCGGATCAGTCGCAACGGGCTTTTCCATGAAGATGTGTTTTCCCTGCTTCACCGCTTCTTCAAAGTGAAGGGGCCTGAAACCGGGAGGTGTTGTAAGGATTACCACATCTGCAAGGGCAATGGCATTTTTATATCCATCAAAACCAACAAATTTTCTCTCTTCTGGTACGTCAATTAATTTTTTGATGTCACCCGATATTCCTGCTTCAGAAAGGTCACCGGTGATGCTTTTGTAAGCATCATCCAACCTATCGCGAAAGGCATCCGCCATCGCAACAAGTTTGACATTTTGTTTACTGAGCAGTGCCTGAACTGCAGCACCGGTGCCACGTCCGCCGCAACCAATCAAGGCAACCTTGATTTCATCACTGGCCCCGGAATAAAAATTTGCATTGGTAATCAGTGGTGCAGCAAGTACTCCACCTGAGATGATTCCGGTCTGTTTTACAAAGTCTCTGCGACTTTTGCCGGAAAATGGCATGTTGTTTTGCATCGTTGTTGTTTTAAGATGTTATTTACCGAGATACAATTTATAAAATTTTTCGGCTTCTTCCGCAGTTGGTTGCTTAACAGGGCGAACAATTCTGAAACCTGCAAACATTCCGTCTGTGAGCCACCACCTGCTTTTGGGAATTTGCGGATCGCGCTGGTTCCAAAACGGCTCAGAGAATTTGCGTGTATATACCCTGAGATCGGCGGCAAGGTCAAGATAGGACCCACCCCTGATGCTCCTTGGATACCTTGCAGCAGGTGGATTGGTGGGATCCAGCTGGCCATCGGTAATCTGCTTCAAATAATCGGGAGCATATTGATCCATTGTCCACTCGGCAACATTGCCCAGCATATCGTACAATCCCCAGGCATTTGGTTTTTTGGTCCCCACCCGCTGGTATTTTTCTTTGCTGTTGGTCTTGTACCAGGCATATTGACCCAACTGGGCAGCATCATTCCCAAAAAAATAATTGGTCTTGCTTCCCGCCCTGCAAGCATATTCCCATTCTGCCTCTGTCGGCAGCCGGTAGAAAACGCCAGTGTTTTGGTACATCCATCTGCAGAACATCATGGCCGCATCCACACTCATGCTGTTAACCGGAAATCCACCACCTTTTCCCATATCCCAACTCAGGTCAATGTATTGTGCAGTGGGTCTTGTAACAGCATCTACCTTTGACCCCTGTGAAGTATTTTCATCTTTGAAAAAAACATCGAACTGGTCGTGTGTAATTTCACATGCGCCCATCCAAAATGCAGAAACCTTGACTGTTTTGGCAGGTTTTTCGTTGGGTTTGGTAGAGCTGTTGCTTCCCATCACAAATGTTCCTTCAGGAATGGAAACCATTTTGATTTTCAATTCCGACAATGGCATGTTGATTTCTTCTGTTTTGGAAACATTGGTTTGCGCAAAACCAGCTTCCGTTGATATCCATTGCAGAAAGCAGAGCGCTAGAATAATTTTTTTCAATGCATTTGATTTGATGCAATTTTAACTAAATTGTTCTTAGTTTTCATTTTTCAAACGATTAAATTTCTTTTCATATGGAACGCAGAGGATTTCTCAAAAGATCATCCATGGCAGGAGCCGCATTGATACCGGGATTAGCCGCATTTTCAGCATATCAACCCGTAAATGAACCAGGCAAAACATTCAACCTCAACTATGGATTTCATGATGGGATGTTCGCTGCTCATGCAGGAAAGGATTTTATTGATCAGATCAAGTGGGCACATGATCAGGGCTTCAGGTCCATTGAAGACAATGGCATGATGAACCGTACTCCTGAAATGCAGTCCAAGATTGGTGATACCCTTGCCAAACTGGGCATGCAAATGGGTGTATTTGTGATCACCACCGATGGCTGGCACTGGAAGATGAGCCTTGCCACAGGAAAGCAGGAGTTCAAGGACCTGATCATCCGCGATTGCAAAACCGCTGTTGAAGTGGCCAAGCGTTGCAATGCCAAACACATGACCGTCGTGCCAGGAAATTTTGACCGCAGTTTACCGATGGACATCCAAACTGCTAATGTCATTGAAGCGTTAAGGGGCGGTGCCGGAGTCCTTGAAAAACATGGACTGGTCATGGTGCTGGAACCTTTGAGTGATAACCCAGACCTGTTCTTGCGCTACTCCACCCAAACCTATATGATTTGCAAGGCGGTGAACAGCCCATCCTGCAAGATCCTTTTTGACATGTACCATATGCAGCGCAATGAAGGAAACATCATTACCAACATCAACCGTACCTGGGAAGAGATTGGCTATTTTCAGATTGGGGACAACCCAGGAAGGAAGGAACCCACCACCGGGGAAATGAACTACAAGAACATTTTCAAGCATATTTACAACAAAGGATATCGTGGTGTGATGGGAATGGAACATGGAAATTCAAAACCTGGCACAGAAGGGGAGTTGGCCCTGATCAAGGCCTACAGGGAATCTGACTCCTTTCTTTAGCATTGGCGCTGAACATTTAAGCAGGGAGGTTGTTTTAATTCCATGAAGAAGTTATTGTTGTTCTTGATTGGTGTGCTTTCTGTTGGATTGTCATTTTCTCAATCTGCTGAAGAGATGGCTGCCAAGCTCAAGAGCAAGCTGTTGTCTGTAAAGGATTATGAGGCAAAAGGGATGCTGAAAACGGATGTGGCTTTTCTTAAATTACCCATTTCTACAGTGCGTATTTTCTACAAATTCCCTGATCTTTTCAGGATTAAAAAAGATGGGGGTATTTCTGTATTGCCCAAAGGAGGTATTCGCATCAACATGAATTCTTTGATCACCGAAGGCAACTATACTTCACTCTCCGCAGGTCGTATCGTGTGGAAGGGTGCTGATCTCGCTGTTTTGAAACTCATCCCCAATGGTGAATCTTCTGATATCGTCTTGACAACCTTGTATGTTGATGATAAGGCCATGTTGATCAGAAGGGCGGTCACCACTACCAAAGACAACGGCACCTATGAAATGGAAATGGAATATGGGAAATATGCCAAGTGGGGTTTGCCAGACAAGGCCATCATGATTTTCAATACAAAGGATTATAAATTGCCCAAGGGAATAACCTTCGAGTATGATGCAAGTATCTCCCAGAAATCAAAAGAAAAGAAGCCGTTGAGCAAGCAGGGAAGGATTGAGATTTCTTATGCTTCTTACGAGATCAACAAAGGATTGGCTGCAGATATTTTCGGTACCAAATAAAGCTATTCGTCAATTTTTTCGTCCTCTGCATTGGCCATTACCCTTGCAGAAATTTTTCGCAGCGGGTTCTTCCTCATTTCTGCATAGCCCATCCTCGTATCAAAAATGTCAACAGCTGCGAACACTGCAGCCCTGAAGGAGGATTCATCGGCAATATTCTTTCCTGCAATATCAAAGGCTGTTCCATGATCTGGGGATGTTCTGATGACTTGTAGGCCAGCAGTGAAATTGGTGCCTTCGCCCAGCGCAAGCGACTTGAAAGGAATCAGTCCCTGGTCATGGTACATGGCCAGCACTGCATCAAATTTTTCATGGCTTCCCCTGGCAAAAAATGCATCTGCACTGTATGGGCCCATGACGATACAGTCATTTTTCTTTGCCTCCATTACTGCCGGACGAATAATTTCTTTCTCCTCTCTTCCCACCAATCCTTCATCGCCTGCATGGGGGTTAAGGCCCAAGACGGCAATTTTTGGCCTATCTACGCCAAAGTCTTTTTTGAGGCTGGATTTGAGGAGATTGATTTTTTTGATGATCTGTTCTTTGGTAATGTTTTTGGCAACATCACCGATGGCTACATGTTCGGTCAGCAAGGCCACCCGCATGTTCTCTGCCACCATCAGCATCAGCACTTCATCTGCCTTGAACACTTCCTTGAGATAAGGGGTATGGCCGGTGAAATTGAACTCACTGCTCTGCATGGCATATTTGTGCAAGGGCGCTGTAACCAAGGCATCAATTGCATTTTCTTTCAGCGCCTTCACTGCTGCCTGCAATGATTTTACGCCATAGAGGCCACCTGTATCGGTCATTTGACCAGGTTGTATGTCTACATCCTCTTCCCAAACGGTGAATACATTGAGTTGTTTGGGGTTGGCCTTGGCGATCTCTTTGATGTTGTTGTAACTGATGTTCAATTCTGGCATCAGTTTTCTGTAGAAGTTGAGCACCTTGTTGTTGCCAAAAACTACTGGGGTACAGAATTCAAGGATGCGTCCGTCTGAAAAGGTATTGAGAATCAGCTCGATTCCTATACCATTCAGGTCTCCAATTGAAATTCCAATTACCGGTCTTTTTTGAGCACTCATCTCTTCTGCTTTCATTTGAACAGTAAAGGTACAAGGAAAACGGGGATCTTTGTCTTAATTTTGGCGCAATGTACACCCTCAAGAAATCGCTAGGACAACACTTTTTGAAAGATGAAACGGTCTGTATACGCATCATTGAGGCCCTCAATGCGCACCAATACAGCCAGTTGCTGGAAGTGGGTCCGGGTGGTGGCGCACTGACCAAGTACCTGAAAGGGTTGGAGGGAGTAGACCTCAAGTTGGTGGAAATTGATGCAGAGAAGGTGGCATTTCTGCTGAAAGCCTATCCTCATGTGCGGGGCAAGATCATCGAGGCAGACATTCTTGAGATTGATGCCCCCTTTAGCGGACGCTTTACCCTGATCGGGAACTTCCCTTACAATATTTCCACCCAGATTGTTTTCAAAGTAATTGAATGGAGAGAACAGGTGGAGACCATGATTGGCATGTTCCAGAAGGAAGTTGCCGTCAGGATCTGTTCGGGTCCTGGATCAAAAGAGTATGGCATTTTGAGTGTCATTTCCCAGGCCTATTATAAAACGACATACTTGTTTGATGTGGATGAAAACTGCTTCAATCCACCCCCCAAAGTGAAAAGTGGCGTCATCATGTTTGAAGATGCCGGCAATCCTTTTGGCATCACCAACCACAAGAAATTCATGCTGTTGGTGAAGCTGGCATTCGGTCAAAGAAGAAAGCAGTTGAGGAATCCGTTAAAGCCCTATTTCAAGAAGGAAGATCTCTTGGATCCCATATTTACAAAACGTGCAGAACAGTTGTCTGTACTGGATTTTGTCGAACTCCTAAACAAGATGAATTGATGCCAAAAGTGTTGATCACTGCCCCTGCCCATTCCTGTCTCAAAGAAGGGCTGGAGCAAAGGGGATACCTGGTGGATACCCTGGAAAAAATAAACCATCAGGAGTTGAAAGAATTGATTCCTGCCTATGCGGGATTGATTGTGGCCAGCAGGATCCAAATTGACAAGGAAATCCTGGCAGCCGCCCAATCCTTGAAATGGATCGGGAGATTGGGCAGTGGCATGGAGATCATCGATGTTGAACAAGCCACTGCACAGCAGATCGTTTGCATGAGCAGCCCGGATGGCAACTGTGAATCTGTTGGTGAGCATTGTCTTGGTTTGTTGCTTTCCCTGCTGCACAACATCAGCAGCTCAAGGGATGAAGTAAGGGAAGGAAAATGGCTGCGTGAGGCCAACAGGGGATTTGAGCTGGGCGGAAAAACTGTTGGGATCATTGGTTTGGGGCATACTGGATCGGCCTTTGCCCATTTGCTTTCACCCTTTGGTGTGACAGTGCTTGCGCACGACAAATACAAGACAGGTTTCAGTGGTGGCCACATTATTGAATCCACACTTGAAGCCATCCAGGAATCAGCTGATGTGATCAGCTTCCACCTGCCCTTAAATGCGGAAACGCAGCATTATGCCAATGAGCAGTTTTTCTCATCCCTCAAAAAAAGACCTTATTTTCTCAATGCCAGCAGGGGTGGGGTGGTAGATACAGCCGCCCTGATCAGTGCATTGGACCAAGGCCTGGTTGCTGCCGCAGGCTTGGATGTGCTTGAAAATGAGGATCTTGCAAGCTATATCGCCCATGAAACAGACATGTTGCAACAACTGTTGAGGCGCAGGAATGTAATCGTTACCCCACATATTGCGGGCTCCAGTCATGAGTCGTTGGTCAAATTGGCCCAAAGCCTGCTTAAAAAGCTGGATTTGTTGCCCTGGCCTTGATTTACAAAAATTATTTACCTTTGCAATACAGCAACGCTTCAGCACCAACTGAGGCGTTGCTCATTTTTTTTCAAACCGACCAACTGAAAGATGTCCATATGAGTATAATGTACGTAACCAAAGAGACCCTTGAGCAAATGAAGGTTGAACTGCAACACATGAAAAGTGTTGAACGCCCGGCTGCTTCCCGCGCCATTGCTGAGGCAAGGGAAAAAGGTGATCTCAAGGAAAATGCAGAATACGATGCTGCCAAAGAAGCACAGGGTTTGCTTGAAGCCAAGATCAACCGTATGGAAACAGAATTGGCCAGTGCCCGCATCCTTGATGCATCTACCATAGACACCAGCAAGGTATCCATCCTGACCAAGGTTACCATCACCAACAAGGCTACCCAAAAATCGGTTACCTATCAGATTGTTTCTGAAAAGGAAGCAGATTTGAAAATGCAGAAAATATCCGTTACTTCTCCCATTGGTAAAGGACTGCTTGGAAAAAAAGTGGGTGAAGAGGCTGAAATTGTTGCACCCAATGGCAAGGTGATATTTACCATTGATCATATTGCGATCTGATAACCATGGCAACCATTTTTTCAAAAATCATTGCAGGGGATATTCCTTCTTTTAAAATTGCCGAGAATGATCAATTCTATGCTTTTTTGGATGTTTTTCCTCTTGTGCCCGGTCATACCCTCGTGGTTCCGAAAAAGGAGACAGACAAGTTGTTTGACATGGATGCAAATGATCTAGGGGCTGTTTTACAATTTGCCCAACCCATTGCCAAAGCCATTGAAAAAGCTTTTCCTTGCCAGCGCTGTGGAATGGCGGTGGTTGGATTGGAAGTGCCGCATGCCCATGTACATTTGGTGCCCATCGATACAGCCGATGACCTGAATTTTACAAGACCCAAGCTGAAGCCTTCTCAGGATGAATTGAAGGAAGCACAACAGAAAATTCTTCAAGCACTCCAACAATGACCCATCCATCCAAGACAGCAAACAAAGATTATTTTTTCATGATTCTCCTCGGATGCTTGTTTGCACTGGGTTTATTTGACCTCGTTTATTCATTCACCGGAGCCTATGCAATATTTGGGATCCTGTATCCTTCAGCGCATGCGTTGTTGAACATCATCCTTTTTCTTGCCCTCTCTTTTATTTGGTCAAAAGAAAAATGGGCGGCATGGTTGTTTTTGGGAATTGTGGTGGCGCACATGGGGCTTGATTTTGCTGTGGGGGCATTTGAATTTTTCAAGCTGATTTTGTTTCTCCCCGCCATTTATTTTCTCATCAAGTTGAAGTAAATCTTTCTGGGATTTATCCAATCCTTCCAGGATTGTTCTTGATAAAATCCTCCCAACCCCCTGATTTTTTGGTGCGGCTGTTTTTCTTTGTTGCAGCAACAGTTGTAACCAGGCCATGTGCGTTGAAATGATGGCAAACTGCCACCGCCAGTGCATCTGATGCATCAAAGTATTTGATGGTATTGGTGAGCGGCATGATGCTGTTGAGCATCTTCCAGATTTGTTCCTTGTTGGCATTTCCATTGCCAGTAATCGACTGTTTGACTTTTTTGGGTGAATATTCTGCTACCGCCAGGCCGTTCGACATGGCAACCGCAATGGCTACACCCTGTGCCCGTCCGAGTTTGAGCATACTTTGTACGTTTTTTCCAAAGAAGGGTGCTTCAATGGCCATGTCGTCTGGCTTGTATTTGTCGATGATTTCCTGAATGACTGTGTTGATGGTGCCCAAGCGTTCAAACATGTCTTTTTTTCCATTCAACTTGATCACGTTCATCTCGAGCATCTTGATCTGCTTGCCCGTCACAGACAGGATTCCATAGCCCATGATCACGGTTCCCGGATCAATCCCTAAAATAATTTTACTTTTCTGCGCCAACTGGGTTTATTTTTGAAGGGATAAGCAATCACACTGAACAAAAGTATCAAAATATTACTCAATTACCTGCTTGGGCCGGCTCTCTTCATGTTATTGAGCTACAATGTATTCAAGCAGGTGACCGGACAGAAAGACTTGCCTTTGCATTTCTCTTCCCTTCTTGCATCGCTTCGGGGATGGGGTTCTTTGTTGTTGTTATTGGTTTTGGTAATCATGTTGGTGCAGTGGTTGTTGGAGGCCAGGAAATGGCAGGTCATGTTGAGCACGGCGCATCCCATCAAACTGCCTGAGGCATTCAGGATGATTTTATCGGGCATTGCCCTGTCCATTGCTACACCCAACCGGATGGGTGAATTTGCTGGGAGGGTGATGCATCTTCCCGGTGAACAGCGGTTGCAGGGTACTGCTTATACTGTCATTGGCAATTTTGCACAGCTGATCATAACCTGCATAGCTGGAAGCATTGCCCTTTGCATGGAATGGCAGGATCAGCACCTATACCCCGCAGGTGCAGGACTGCAGGCGATACAAACCATGCTGCTATGGGCCACTCCTTTGACCATCATTTTTTTTATGCTGCTGTATTTCAAGGCAGGCATGGTTTTCAATTGGATCCTCTCGCTGCGCATGCTCAGGAAATTCCGGGATAAGCTTGGGATACTGGACACCATACCCAACAGTATCCTCTTGAAAGTATTGCTGCTCTCATCCCTTCGGTTTGCTTTTTTCATCCTCCAATACTGGTTGCTTTTTAAGCTGACCAATACCGGGATTGGCTTCCGTGATACATTTGCAGCCATCTCCATCATGCTGTTGTGGCTTGCCATTGTACCCACTTTTTCTTTTTTGGAGCTGGGGCTGCGTTGGGAATTTGCCCTGCTGCTGATGGGGTCACTGACGGGGAATGCATTGGGAATAGCAGTTTCGGTAACTGCCGTTTGGCTGATCAACCTGATGTTGCCCGCAGCGTTTGGCGCCATCGGATTGCTGCGTTACCGATCCAGGTAAAAATTATACTATCATCTTTTTAAGAAAACTTTATTCTTGTTGCCATTCGCAGAACAATATCCGACCGCCAATGGTTTTATATTTGCAGCATGCGACGCTTCCACAAAATACTACTTGTCTCTATTTTCTCCCTCAGCCTGATCAGGTTGAGTGCGGGAAATGATTTTTGTGGCTTGAGCAACATGTCATTTAATGCAGGAGAAGTGATCACGTTTAAAATTTTCTACAACGTGATTGGTCTGTATGTAGATGCGGGAACTGCTTCTTTTTCCGTTTCCAATGAAAAGCTCAATGCCAGGCCTGTTTACCATGTGGTAGGCCTGGGCACTTCCAATCCATCCTATGACTGGATTTTTAAAGTGCGTGACCGGTATGAAACCTATATTGATACTGCAACACTGAAGCCCTATAAATTTGTAAGGCATGTGGAAGAGGGTGGATTCAGGAAAGATGAGCTCGTGCTTTTCAACCATGCAGAGAACAAGGCGGTGAGCACCAAAGGCACCTTTCCGATTGCGGATTGCATGCAGGATGTATTGAGTTCCATTTACTATGCACGCAACATCAACTTCTCAAAATACAAGGTAGGAGAGAAAATTCCTTTCAAAATGTTCCTGGATGATGAGGTGCACAACATCTATATCCGCTATATGGGAAAAGAAGTCATCAAGACCCGCTATGGTAAATTCAGGGCCATCAAGTTCAAGCCCATGTTGATCAGTGGAACCATCTTTGAAGGAGGCGAGCTCATGAGTGTATGGGTTTCTGATGATGGCAACCATGTTCCTTTGCGGATCGAAAGCCCGATTACGGTGGGCAGCATCAAGGTTGACATGATGGGGTACAGGAACCTGCGGTATCCCATGCAGTCCATGATCAGCTTCAAATGATCAAATCAGGTCTTCCAGTTGAACAGTTTCCTTTTTTCTAAAACCCTTTTCGGTTTTCTCTACTGTACAGCAAATGGTTGTGGCATCATGCTCAAGAAAAAGAACGTGGTTGTTGGCTACTGCCTCCTCGAGATAGTTTTCCTTTTCTTCTAAAGATATCATGGGGTACATGTCATATGCCGCGAGATAGGGCAATGGAATATGTGCAGCAGTAGGAATGAGGTCGGCTACATAGGCCAGGGTTCTGCCGTTGATATTGATCAGGGGATGCATCATGGAACGGGTATGTCCATTGGTGAACATGATGTCGATGCCAGGGCTGAAACTGGTTCTTTCCCCTTTTTTTTCTTCCACAAAACGGAGTCGTCCTTTTTCAAAAATAGGTAGAATGTTTTCTGTCAGAAAAGATGCTTTTTCTCTTGCGTTTGGACTCGTGGCCCATTGCCAGTGGGCTTCACTGCTCCAGTAAAGGGCATTGGGGAATGTCAGCTCAAACTGGTCATTGATTCTCGAAACAGCGCCTCCACAATGGTCAAAATGAAGGTGTGTCAACAATACATCTGTAATGTCTTCTGGGTGAAATCCCAGCCTGAGCAATGATTCCAGCAAACTGTCATTTCCATGTGGGAAATAATGGCTGAAAAACTTTTCTGATTGTTTGTTCCCCATTCCTGTATCGATGAGGATTTTTCTTTCACCATCGACTACAAGCAAACAACGCATCGCAAAACTGCAACGGTTGTTTTCGTCTGCAGGAATTGATTTTTGCCAAAGGGTTTTTGGTACAACACCAAACATGGCACCACCATCCAATTTGAAGAGGCCGGTATCAATTGAATAAACTTGCATATTTTTCTCTTGTGATGACCGCCTTGGTATAGAGCAAAGCGAAAAAACTGATGATGAAGAACACCATGAGTACAAGAATAGAATTCCTCATGCTGCCAGTGAGTTCTTCATTGTATGCAAACAGGAAGAGTCCGAGGGTCAATGCAATCTTTTCAGTAACATCATAGAAACTGAAAAATGAAGTGGTATCAGTAGTCTCAGGCAAAAGTTTTGAATAGGTGCTTCTCCCAATGGATTGGATACCTCCCATGACCAATCCCACACAGGCTGCCAGGATATAAAATTGGGTTTGGGAAGTGATGAAATAGCCCCAGATACAAATGGCCACCCAAATGACAATGCCAACCAGCATGGTAGGAATATTGCCAATTTTTTTTGACAATTTACTCAAAGCGATGGCACCGAAGATGGCAACAATCTGAATCAGCAAAATGGTAAGGATGAGTTTGGGTTCATCTTCTGGCTTGGGGAAAATGTGTTTTTTGCTGTACCCAGCAGCCACAAGCATAACAGTCTGCACCCCAACGCTGAGAAAGAAAAAAGCTGCCAGATAGCGCTTCAATGCCGGGATTTGTTTTACCTGGTTCCAAACCAGTTTAAGCTCATGAAATCCATTGATGAGGATATGCTTCTTGAGTTTTTTATTGCTCTTGGTATTGGATGGCAAGGCGCGAAATGGGATTTGTGAAAAACCAAACCACCAGAGCCCTACCAATAAAAATGAAATCCTGGGTCCCAATGTTTTGTCTCCATTGTCCAATCCGAACAGTTCCGGTTTTAAGATGATGACAAAGCATATCAACTGCAACAATACGCTGCCAATATATCCCATGGCAAATCCCTTTGCACTCACACTGTCACGTTCTTCCGGGCTTGCAATATCAGGAAGATAGGAGTTGTAAAAAACCCAGCTGTTCCAGAAGCCCAATGCAGCAAGGGAGAAAAAGATGATGCCGTATTCTATCCTGTCTGGGGTGAAAAAAAACAAGGCTGCGCAGGACATCGATCCAATCATGGTAAATACCCGCATGAAGGCTTTTTTATTTCCCCTGTAATCAGCAATCGAAGACATGATGGGCGACATCAGGGCCACCAGAAAAAAAACAACCGCTAGTGCATAGTTCTGCAGCGCTGTGTTGATGACGCGGATACCGAAGAAACTGACATAGGAAAGTTCATCGGGATTTTTGCTACTGGTCACTGCTACATAATAGGCTGGGAAAATCGTGGAAGTAATGACCAGGTTATAGGTACTGTTGGCCCAGTCATACATGGCCCAGGCATTTTGAATCTTCTTCCTGTTGTTGTTCATTGTCTAAAGCTTGTCCGTTAAGATAAGCAATATCAAGACAGCGCCAAGCACAATCCTATACCATCCAAAGATCCTGAATCCGTTTTGTTGCAGAAAACGGATAAAAAATTTGATGGCAAGCAAGGCTACAACAAATGCGATGCAGCTTCCCAGCAAAAGGAAATTAATTCCCTGGGTATTCAACACCGCAGGCTCATCTTTCCAGATATCATAGAGGCTTTTCAGCGTGGCTGCTGCCATGGTGGGTACGGCAAGGAAGAAGGAGAAGTCAGCAGCCAATGAACGGGTAAGCTTCTGTTGCATACCACCAATGATGGTTGCTGCACTGCGGCTTAGTCCTGGAAACAAGACCGCCAGCACCTGGTATATGCCAATGAAAAAAGCTTTTTTGTAGGTGATTTCTTCTTCTTTCTCAATGGCCCCATGTTTGAACCATTTGTCTACAAAAAGCAGAATGATGCCTCCCGCAAACAGTACAATGGAGATGAAGAGTGGCTTTTCAAGCACTGCTTCGATGTGTTTCTTGAACAAGGCGCCAAAGGCCAAGGCCGGAAGAATGGCAACGAAAAGCTTTAAATAAAAACTCACGCGTTTGAAGTCCATGAACTTCCTCCAATACAAAACGACAACAGAAAGAATGGCCCCAAACTGTATCACCACTTCATATAGTTTGGTGAAGGAGTCGTCTCCAATGTTGAAGAATGCTGAGGTGATGACCATATGACCCGTTGAAGACACGGGAAGAAATTCTGTAATGCCTTCAATAATGGCCAAAACGATGGCCTGGAATGTATTCATGAAAGAGTGGTAAAAATGAGCAAATTACTTCTTGGATTTCCTCATGATGGCATAGACCTCAATGAGCAACCCTGCAACAATCATGAGTGGAGCCATGGTGATGCGCTTCATGCTGTAAACTTCATTTTCAGCAAATACATTGGGGTCTTCCCCTTTGCCACCAGCCATCAAAACAAGTCCTATCGCTATCACGACAAGCCCTATCAGCATCCATCTCAGGTTATCCTTTCCGAAAATTGTGTTGTTCTTCGTTTCCATGTAGTGTTGTTTATCAATATAAATCGTCCAGTTTCATTTTGAGGTACTTCGTCACACTTCTGTGCGTACTGATGAAGGTAATGCTAATTCCAATAAGGATAAGGCCTGTGAAAAGCAGTGCCAGCATGCCATTGTCTCTCAGGGCCTTGATTTCGGGTAACCACCAGTTCTCTACGCCATAGATGATGACGACAAGTGCAGCAATTGCAATGATGGCGCTTGCCAGCCCGTTCAGGATGGCCTTGGTGTCAAAAGGTTTTGAGATAAACCACCTTGTTGCACCAACCATCTGCATGGTCTTGATCAGGAAACGGTTGGAGAACATGGCCAGCTTGATGGTATTGTCAATCAAGATGATCACGATCAGGGCCAGTACCCCTGCAAGTGCCAACAGAAAATATCCTGTTTTTTTGACGATATTGTTCAGGTTGCTGACAACAGCATCGGGATATTTCACTTCACTGATGATGAAGTTTTTGGTTATTTCAGTGGTTATTTTTTTCAGGCTGTCCTTGTTTACGTATGCAGGTTCCAGGTAAAAGTCTATGCTTGCCGGAAGAGGATTGTAATCCAATACCTTGTTCCAGTCCTCGTTGCCATCTCCGATGAATTTTGCTCTTGCAGCTTCTTTGGTCACAAACTCCACGTTGCGGGCATAGGGCTTGCTTTCAATCGATTTTCTTACAATATCGATTTCCCTATCAGGACTACCATCCCTCACAAATGCATTGACCTGAACACTGCCTTTGAAATAAGTTTCCAATTTGCTGGCGTTGATCACCAGCCATCCCAACATGCCCAGGATGAAGAGCACAAGGGCTACTCCCAAAATGGCCATAAAATAGGATGGTTTGCTGCGTTTCATCGATGCATTGCGCTGTGCTGTCATGTTCGATTTGGATTTTGTTCCTCAATTGTCCTCGGTAATCATGTCAAAAATAGCAATTTTAAAGCGTTTGTGTATTTTTGCGGTTCCAAGAGGAAAGGTTAATTTTTTACAGGCCCGAATAAAGCAACAGAAATGGAATACGCATTCAGGAATATTGAACGGAAATGGCAGGAGAATTGGAAGGCAAGCAATGCGTACAAGGTATCAAATGAGAGCGCCAAGCCGAAATATTATGTGCTGGACATGTTTCCCTACCCAAGCGGGGCTGGTCTCCATGTGGGTCATCCCCTGGGGTATATTGCCAGCGATGTGTTCAGCCGTTACAAGCGTTTGAAAGGATTCAATGTTTTGCATCCAATGGGGTATGATTCATTTGGGCTTCCTGCTGAGCAATATGCCATTGAACATGGTATTCCGCCTGCTGTTTCAACCGATCAGAACATTGCCACATTCCGGTCTCAGCTGGACAAGATTGGCTTTTGTTATGATTGGGAGCGTGAAGTGCGCACTTCTGATCAGGAGTATTACAAGTGGACCCAATGGATTTTTCTGCAATTGTTTGACAGCTGGATGGACCGGAAGCTGCAGAAGGCAAGAAGAATCAGTGAATTGATGGCCATCTTTGAAGTGGAGGGCAATGCCTCTAATCCTTGCCCTGGCGAAAAGAACCTTTCCTTCTCTTCCGCTGAGTGGCTGGCTTTTTCTGAAAAAAGAAAGGCTGAAATTCTCATGCAATACCGCCTTGCTTTTTGTGGGATTGGTGAAGTGAACTGGTGTGAGGCCTTGGGTACCGTGCTGGCCAATGATGAGGTCATCAATGGCGTGAGCGAGCGAGGAGGGCATCCTGTTGTAAAAAAGAAGTTGCGGCAATGGTACCTCAGGATAACAGAATATGCTGAACGTTTGTTGGCAGGCCTCCAAACCGTAGACTTCAGTGAAAGCATGAAAGACATGCAATCCAACTGGATTGGAAAAAGTTTTGGCGCAGAGATTGATTTTGAACTCGATCCTGCTCATGCAGCTAACGAAGGCAAAAAACTCAAGGTATATACGACCAGACCCGATACTATTTTTGGCATCGATTTTATGGTCATCGCTCCGGAACATGAGCTGGTGGCCTCCATCACTACAGCAGAACAATCCACTGCTGTTGCCAGTTACATTGAATATGTGAACAGCAGAAGTGAGCGTGAGCGGATGGCGGAAAAGAAGATTACGGGTGTTTTCAGCGGCTCTTATTGCAAGCATCCCTTTGAGGACAGGAAAATTCCTGTTTGGATCAGTGAATATGTGCTCGCTGGATATGGTACCGGTGCTATCATGGCCGTGCCTTGCGGTGATGAACGTGATTTCAAGTTTGCCAACCATTTCAATATCCCCATCACCAATATCATTGGTTCATTTTATGATGGTACTGAAGCCAATCCTACAAAAGAGGCAAGGCTTGAAAACAGTGGGTTCCTCAATGGCTTGCTCATGTCTGATGCCATTGCTGTTGCACTGGATAAATTAGAGGCATTGGGGATAGGCAAGCGCCATACCAATTACAAAATGCGGGATGCCGCTTTCAGCCGTCAACGTTACTGGGGTGAGCCTTTTCCCATCGTATGGAAAGATGAGGTGGCGGTTCCACTGTCTTCAGTTGAATTGCCCATTGTGCTTCCCCCCATGACTGATCTTAGTCCTGGTCCGGATGCACAGGGCCCTCTGGCCAACCTTCCAGAATGGGCCGCGTTTGAGGGTGGAACAAGAGAGGTAAATACCATGCCCGGCTATGCAGGGAGCAGCTGGTATTTCTTGCGCTACATGGATCCCAAAAATACTGATGCGTTCTGCAGCAGGGAAGCCAGCGATTATTGGGGTCAGGTGGATGTGTACATTGGAGGAACCGAGCATGCTGTGGGGCATTTGCTGTACAGCAGGATGTGGACCAAGGCCTTGTTTGACCTCGGATATATTGGTTTTGATGAGCCCTTCAAGCGTCTTGTTAACCAGGGGAAGATTGGCGGAGACTCCCGGTTGGTTTACAGGATCAGGGGAACAAAGCAATTTGTTTCCGCAGGTTTGAAAGACCAGCATGAAACCGATGAGCTGCATGTGGACGTGAGCATGGTAGACGGATTGGATCTTGATATGGAAGCCTTCAGGAAATGGAAACCAGATTTTGCTGAGGCAACATTCATCACCGAAGACGGTATTTACAAATGTGGGAGCCGACTTGAAAAAATGAGCAAGCGTTATTTCAATGTTGTCAATCCAGATGATATTGTGGAGCGGTATGGGGCAGATACTTTTAGGATGTATGAGATGTTTCTGGGTCCGGTAGAACAGGACAAACCCTGGGATACCAAGGGGATTGAAGGGGTGCACCGCTTCATGAAAAAATTGTGGCGCTTGTTTTTTGATGCCGAAAAAGGTGCTGTCTTTACAGATGAAACGGCTTCTGATGCAGCATGGAAGGCCTTTTACAAGATGGTGAAAAAAGTAGAAGAAGATACTGCGCGTTTTTCTTTCAATACAGCGGTAAGCAGTTTCATGATTGGGGTCAATGATTTGACCGACCTGCATTGTCACTCCAAAGGCCTGTTGGCTAAATTCCTGGTAGTCCTGGCTCCTTATGCTCCACACATTGCAGAGGAGTTGTGGACAGCTACTGGGCAAACCGGGTCGGTGCTGGATGCCAGTTATCCGGCAGTGGAGGAAAAATACCTTATTGAAACATCCAAAGAATACCCTGTCGCCATCAATGGCAAAACAAGGACTACGTTGAACCTTGATGTCAATGCGACGCAGGCAGACGTGGAAGCGTTGGTCCTGGTGGATCCCATCGTCATGAAATGGCTGGAAGGAAAGCCCCCCAAAAAAATAATTTACGTAAAAAACAAAATGATCAATGTAGTCATGGGCTAGTAAAATGCAATTTTTCTGGGTTTGGGCAACGTCAATCCTTAACTCAACATTTTGCTTTCCTTCCGTTCTATTGGTGTAATTTCACACAGCATGAACCCTCATTTAGATCCTGTAGGCAAATCGTCCATTTCTCCGGATGCGGAGTATGAAAATACCATACGTCCTTCCAGCCTGGAAGATTTTTCCGGACAGCCCGGGATCATTGAAAACCTCAAGATTTTCATCAAGGCTGCACAAATGCGGTCTGAATCGCTGGACCATGTCTTGTTCCATGGCCCCCCGGGCCTGGGAAAAACAACGCTGTCAAGGATTGTGGCCAGAGAGATGGGCGTCAATATCAAGGAAACTTCTGGTCCGGTGATTGAAAAGCCGGCGGACTTGGCAGGACTCCTAACAAGCCTTGAGACCAATGATGTCTTGTTTATTGATGAGATTCACCGCTTGAGCAATGTGGTGGAAGAGTACCTCTACTCTGCCATGGAAGACTACAAGATTGACATCATGATCGACAGTGGCCCCAGCGCAAAAACCATCCAGATCAACCTCAATCCCTTTACCCTGATTGGGGCCACGACCAGAAGTGGATTATTGACGGCACCATTGTTGTCAAGGTTTGCCATCAAGTCAAGGCTGGAATATTATTCCAATGAAGTGTTGGAGCGCATCATCACAAGGTCTGCTGGCATTTTGAATACAAAGATTACATCTGATTCTGCTGGTGAAATCTCCCGCAGGAGCAGGGCTACGCCAAGGATTGCCAATGGCTTGCTCAAGAGGGTCAGGGATTTTGCACAGGTGCTTGGCAATGGTGTCATCACCATGGATATTACCAAGCATGCATTGAAAGCGCTCAATGTTGATGAGCATGGGCTTGACGAGATGGACAACAGGATCCTGACAACCATCATCGACAAGTTCAAGGGTGGGCCTGTGGGATTGGGAACCATTGCCACAGCTGTTGGAGAAGAAGCGGGCACCATTGAAGATGTCTATGAACCTTTTTTGATTCAGGAGGGCTTTCTACAAAGAACCCTGAGGGGCAGGGAAGTGACACGCCGCGCATACGAACATCTTGGGCGTACTCCCCAAAGGCCAAATGACAATTTGCTGTTTTGATCATCCCATCTATGTCATGACAATCCACTCCATGCTGTAATGGTTTTGTTGTTCTATGTTCAATTCCAGTTTGGGAAGCAATAGAATTTTAAAGTTGCAGGCGGATAAAAATAGCGTTACTTGACGATGAGCCTGAAACCATTGCCATGGATGTTCACGATCTCAACATTCGGATCTTCCCTGAGGTATTTTCTCAGTTTCGCAATGTATACATCCATGCTTCTGCCGTTGAAATAGTTGTCATTGCCCCATATTTTTTTGAGGGCCAATTCTCTTTGCAACAAGTCATTTTTGTATTCGCTCAACATTTTCAGGAGCTCGTTTTCCTTGGGTGAGAGGGTAACCTTTGTGCCATCTGCAGAAAGCTCACGCAGTTTTGGGATGAAATGATATTTCCCAAGATCATATTCTGTATTTTCCTGTTCCCTGTTTTGCTCTTCATTTCTTTTCAGGATGGCTTTGATTTTAAACAATAAAAGTTCAGAATCAAATGGCTTGGTGATATAGTCATCTGCGCCAAGCTTGTATCCTTTGATCTGATCTTCTTTCATGGATTTGGCAGAAAGGAAAAACAGAGGAATGTCTGGATTGATATCCCTGATCTCTTCAGCCAACATAAAGCCGTCCATTTTGGGCATCATTACATCAAGCAGACAGATGTCAAATTTTTCACGCTGGAAGGCTGCAAGACCCAGCCGACCATCGCGCTCTAATATTACCTCATAGTCATTGAGTTCCAGGAAATTTTTCAATACGAGTCCAAGATTCGGATCGTCTTCGCAAAGCAGGATTCTAGGTTTTGTGTTGGGTGACATATGAGTAGGTTTACAACAAATAAAATTATTAAAGTTGGATAAAAGGCAAGGATGGCCAATAAAATTTTGTTAAACAGGGTTTATCTTTTCATATAATATCGTTTTGCAACTACAGAACAGCGGATTATCGATGATGCTTTCTAATTGCAGAAATATGCTTATATATAACCATTAGAAAATCATCTAATTGGGATAATTCAAGGAATTTCATTTGCGATTTTTTTTAGAATTTGTATAATTCCTATATCTTCACTACGGTTTTTCATAGGATATTGGATTTTAAAACGGGCTGGATTTCTATCCGGGCCCTTTTTTTTTACCTCAATCTGACCTTTCCCATCAGGTCAATCGAAATTTTCTCCTCAGCCATCAAAGCATTAAGAATTTTGGTTACTGTAGTTTTTTCCACACCAGATAATGAGATTATCTCCTCCAGGTTGTATGTTTTCAGTTTCAGCAATAGAATGATTTTTTGAACATCCGTGTTTAAATTGTCCTCCCTCGAAACCGAGTTTGCTTTATTGATGCAACAGTCACAGTTGCCGCATGCTGTCATTTCCTGGTCACCAAAATAGCGTCCAATGAAAGCAGACCGGCAGGTTTCGGTTTTTGCATATTGGATCATGTTCTCTATGCGTTGGGTAAACTCTTTTTTTCGTTTGAAGTAGGATTCATGGTCGATATTGAGTTCGTCAGCCTTGATGCGGTCTTGCAGGTAGCAGACCTGGGGTGTTTCTTTTTTCGGGTGATAGGCAATGATTCCTGCGCGGTGTAGTGCAGCAAGTTGTTCATGGATGGTGATCAGGTCGCGCTTGAGCATCCATGATAATTTCATTTCACTGATTTTTACGGCGATATCAAATACGCCTGCATAGTTTCTCAGCAATGCCTTGATCATCGGCTCGTATGCGGGATACGCATTTTCGAAATCCTCGATAGATGCCTTGTCGCTGATGAATTGGACAGTGGAGGGCATATAGACCCTTTCCAAGTATGAAATGACATGCTCCTGCTTTAATGCCTGTAAGCTGTACACAACCTCATTCATGTTCAACTTGAACTTCTCCATGAAGTCTTCCATCTCAAAATCGAAATACCTGCCCTGGCCCAATCCTGTTGGTACCTGGTGATAGTTGGCCAGTGCGTGGTATACTTTTCTGATGGTTTTCAGATCCGGAAATCTTATGTTGGGCAACAACAACATTTCCTGCATTTCAGTTTCCCTGTACAACAAGTATGCATGAGCAGTTTCTCCATCCCTTCCTGCCCGACCTGCCTCCTGGTAATAGTTTTCTAAACAATCGGGCATGTCTGCATGAACAACCATGCGAACATCAGGTTTGTCAATGCCCATCCCAAAAGCATTGGTGCAGGCAATGATCCTGGTATGTCCCTTGATCCATTTTTCCTGTTTCTCTTTTCTGTTCTCTTGGGTGAGCCCCGCATGGTAAAAATCACAACTGATACCATGCTGCCTGATCAGGTCGCTGATCTCTTTTGTTCTTTTTCTTGTTCTGCAATAGATGATTGCGGTACCTTCTATGGTTTTTAGCAATTGTAGTATCCTGTTGATCTTGTCATCGCATTTTTCAGCAGCATACCTGAGGTTTTTTCTTGCAAAAGATGTCATGAAAACATTGGGATTTTTCATGATCAACTTATCAGCAATATCTGCTTTGACTTTTCCTGTTGCAGATGCGGTCAACGCAATTACCGGGATGCGTGGCAGGTATTCACGGATTCTTGCAATATGGAGATAGGATGGACGAAAATCATAACCCCATTGCGAAATGCAATGTGCCTCATCCACTGCAATCAAAGCGATGGGGAGGGATAGCAGGCGCTCTCTAAATGCCCTTGTTTCAAGGCGTTCAGGCGACACATAAAGGAACTTGAGCTCATCGTTCATGCAGGCATCCAGTGCATTTTCCGTATCCTGGTAACTCATGCCAGACATGATGGCCATTGCAGGAATGTCCATTGCCTGCAGGCGTTGTACCTGGTCTTCCATCAATGCAATCAATGGTGAAATGACAAGACAGCAACCCTCTAAGATCATTGCAGGAACCTGAAAGCAAACTGATTTTCCGCCACCGGTGGGGAGAATGGCCAGCGTGTCTTTTTTTTCCAATAAACTGTTGATGATTTCTTCCTGAGAAGCCCGAAACGCGGGATGTCCCCAATAGTCCAACAGCACATCCTTGGGTGTCATCTTGCTTTGGCTCATCTTGGTTAAATCACTTTTTTGAAAAAGAGCCTTACAGAATTGATGGCAAGCACCACATCACTCATGCCCATGACCAGTGCACCCAGTGTTGGTGTTAACAGACCAAATGCTGCAACAGGAATGGCAATGATGTTGTAGAAAAAAGCCCAGAACAAATTTTGTTTGATGGTGATATAGGTATGCCTTCCCAAACCCAGTGCTGTGGGCAATTGCTTCAATCCAGCGTTCATCAATACCACTTGTGCACTCTGTATGGCCAGCTGTGATGCATCGCTCAATGAGATGCCTATGGTGGCCTTGGCCAGAGCGGGTGCATCATTGATACCATCGCCTACCATGGCGGTAGGTGTGGCCTTGTTGAGGGCATCAATTGTTGCCAGCTTTTCTTCCGGACTTTGTTCTGCAATCACCTGATCCATGCCCAACAGTGAAGCAATATGGTCGCATTTCTCTTTCCGGTCTCCACTGAGCAAGATGGTTTTCAGCCCACGGCTTTTCAGATAGGTGATGATCTCTTTTGCTTCCGGCCTCACTTCATCCTGTACATCAATCCAACCAATCAGTGCATCATTTTTTAACAGGTAGACGTTATGGAAAGCCTCGCTGGTCTTGTCTTTTGCAATCTTGTACGAACCTGCCCAGTAGATGTTGCCATCCTTGTCGGTTCCCTTCATCCCTATGCCTTTTACCTCTTCAATGCTACTCCATCGGATCTCATCCTTTGTTTTGAACGCCGCAGACACACACTGCGCGATAGGATGATTGGAATATTTTTCAAGGGAATAGACAATGTTTTTCCATTCCTGCTCTTCCACGTTAATGGCCTTGTGATCCGCCAGCACAAAGGATCCTGTGGTAAGGGTACCCGTTTTATCAAACACCAGCTGTGTGATGGTCCTGAAATTTTCGAGGCTGGTTGCATTCCGGAAAAGGATGCCAGATCTTGCAGCCCTGCCCATGCCAACGGCGATGGCTGCTGGGGTTGCCAATCCCATGGCACAGGGGCATGCAATCACGAGCACTGCAATGCTTCGCATCAATGCATGGGTAAAAACGTTTTCAGCATCCGGCAGATTGGCCAGGTAGATATAGTTTCCGATGAACGTGATAAGGCTGATTCCAATCACCAATGGAACAAAAACGCCACTGATCTTGTCTGCCAGGTGTTGAATGGGTGGTTTTTCGCCCTGGGCCTGTTTGACAAGGTTGAGGATGCCCGCAAGCACAGTGTCGTTTCCTGTGGCAGTTACCTGTGCTTTCAGTGAACCAGATTCGACGATGCTGCCTCCAATGATATTGTCTTTTGCCACCTTGTGTACGGGAATGCTTTCTCCGGTGAGCAGGGACTCGTTGACATGTGCATCACCCCATAGTATTTTACAGTCGATGGGAACCTGCTCTCCACTCCTCACCAGCACAAGGTCTCCAACCTTGAGTTGTGTATTCTCAATTGGAAGAATTACTTCTTGGTGGTGCTCATCAAAGGCGATCATGTTGGCCATGACTTTTTGAGACTTCATCAGTGCTTTGAGTGCCTTTTGTGTGGATTGCATAGATGCATCCTCCAGGTAGTTGCCGAAGAAAACCAGTGTGATAATGGTTGCGGCTGTTTCGTAAAACAAATACTGCTCACCCTGTCCCATAAGGGTTCCAATCAGGCTGTAGAAGAATGCAGCAGAAGCACCCAGGGCAACGAGTACATTCATGTTGGGCATTCCGTTTCGGATGCTTTTGATGGCACTTTTGCCAAAGAAGGACATGCCCACCAGGTATACGGGAATACAAAGCGCCAACTGCAACCATGGATTCATCAGCCAGTGAAGCGGGATCCACCTTTCCAGCATGTGCAGCATCAGCACCAGTGTGAAAGGAAGGCAGAAAATCAACCGCTGGGTTTGGGTAGATAATAATTTTGTTTTTTTGTTTCCTTCTGGGGTTATCGTATCCACTACATTGTATCCGAGATCATTGATGCCTTCCTTCAGTTCATTGGTGGATGAGCCTTCGACGATCTCAAATGAAACATCGCCATCGATGGGGTTGACCCGGATGTTTTGTACCCCTTGTTTACCAAGATACTTGTTGATGGCAAGGGCACAGTTCGCACAGGTCATTCCATCCACTTTCCATTGAATTGTTTCCATACTACGAATTTACTGATTAAATTACCTTTGCATGATATGGAATTGATGAACCAAACATACGAATTATCAGCTTTGTATGAAATAGCTGACCAACTCGCTGCTCACGTCCGGTTGTACGAGGTCGTCACTTTCGAAGGTGAGCTGGGTGCAGGAAAAACAACCTTGATCAAGGCACTGTGCAAATCATTGGGTGTAGATGAGATGGTCAGCAGTCCAACCTTTGCCCTTGTGAACGAATATGAAGCGGGAAATCTAGGTCCAAGAACAAGGGTGCATCATATTGACCTGTATCGGCTTGAGGGCGAGGAAGAGGCCGTCAGGGCTGGAATGGAGGACTATCTGTACAGTGGCGACCTATGCCTTGTGGAATGGCCCCAAAAAGCCTTGGGCATCATTCCAGAAAATGCCCTCCGTGTGATTTTGGCTTCGCCAGCCATTGATCATCGTCATATAAGGGTGCTGGCAGGTAAAAATTGATTAACTTGAACATTATTCATCAATGATGCCAAGGAAGCCCTATATCAGTTCAGCCATCAGTTTTGAGCCACTTGAAGAAACGCTGGATATCAAGCCATTGGGTTCTTCTTTGTCCATAGCCATTCCCAAGGAAAATGCCTTTCAGGAAAACAGGATTGCCTTGAGCCCAGATGCAGTAGGTGTATTGATCAACAATGGCCATGCCGTATCCGTAGAAACCAAGGCAGGCGAAGGGGCCCATTTTTCTGATAAGGATTATGCGGAGGCCGGCGCCATCATCGTGTACGATAAAAAAGAAATCTTTAGGAGTGAATTGATCGTCAAATCTGCTCCTGTTTCAGATGAAGAACTTCCTTTGCTTTCCATAGGTCAAACCATCATTTCTCCCATTCATCTTCCGGTGATGAAATCACATATCCTTGAAAAGATGATGGAAAAAAAAGTGACAGCCCTTTCTTTTGAAAACCTCAAAGATGAGTCTGGTCATAATCCGATTGTAAGAAGCATGAGTGAAATCGCAGGCAGTTCAGTGATGCTGATTGCAGGCCAGTACCTCAGCAGTGCAAACAATGGCAAGGGCATGTTGCTCGGCGGTATCTCTGGCATTCCGCCTACGAAAGTTATCATTATCGGAGCCGGCATTGTCGGCGAATATGCTGCAAGGACTGCATTGGCAATGGGTGCCAGCGTAAAGGTTTTTGATAACAATATTTACAAGCTTAAAAGGTTGCAGAACAATATTGGTGTCCGGCTATGGACTTCGGTATTGGAACCCAAAGTATTGGCCAAGCAACTCAAAACCTGTGATGTGGCCGTAGGGGCTTTGACGTCTTCAGGAGGGAGAACGCCAGTGGTAGTAAGCGAAGAGATGGTGTCTATGATGAGGCCGGGGAGTGTGATTGTAGACGTGAGCATTGATCGTGGGGGTTGTTTTGAAACTTCAGAAGTGACTTCACATGAGGAGCCCGTTGTGTCAAAATATGGTGTAATCCATTACGGGGTGCCCAACATTCCTTCTGGATTTGCCAGAACCGCTTCACAGGCCATCAGCAATGTACTGATGCCGCTCTTGCTGACCATTGGGGATGAGGGTGGTCTTGAAAAACTGGTCTGGCACCAGCTCAACATCCGCAATGGTATTTACCTTTTCAAGGGATCACTCACCAATTTTCACCTCAGCCAACGCTTCAACCTGAAATACACCGACCTGAACCTGCTCATCGCAAGCCAGCGTTAAAACCAAAACAAATCAGATGAAAGCGATCATACCAGTTGCCGGGGCCGGAACAAAACTTAGGCCCCATACCTATACACAACCCAAGGCTTTGATTCCGCTTGCCGGCAAGACCATCCTCAGCATCATCATTGATCAACTGGCTGACGCTGGCATCAAGGATTTTGTGCTGGTTGTAGGATATTTGGGCAACAAGATTCAGGACTATGCAAAGGCCCATTACCCCCATCTCAACATCACCATCATTCAACAGCATGAGCGCAAAGGCCTTGGGCATGCAGTATACTTGTGCAAAGAAGCCGTTGGAGGTGACGAGGTTGTCATTGTATTGGGAGATACCATTTGCGAGTACAATGCTGCAGAATTATTGGCCAGTGAGGGTTCCGTACTGGGGGTTAAGAAAGTGGACGATCCCCGCGACTTTGGTGTTGCAGAAACCGATGAGTCAGGGAATGTGAGCCGGGTCATTGAAAAGCCTCAGATCCCCCGAACAAACAATGCATTGGTGGGTATCTACAAGATCAAGGATTCTTCCCTAATGTTTGATTGTCTGTCTAACATCATGAGCAATACAACCCAGGAAGGAGAGGAGCATGGGCTCACACCAGCCTTGGAGTGCATGATTGCTGGCGGCACACAATTCACCACCTTCAAGGTATCCAATTGGTTTGACTGCGGGAAAAAAGAAACATTGCTTGAAGGCAATGCCACACTATTGAAAAAATGGGGTGGTGATGTTGCTGCAAAACATTCATTCGAGAACACCATCATCATTCCTCCCGTGAGCATTGCCCAAGGTTGTGAAATCCGGAATGCCATTATAGGCCCCAATGTATCAATTGGTGAAAAAACCCTGATCCAGTATTCGATTGTCAAGGATTCGATCGTTGGCGCCTACTCCAAATTATACGATGTGGTGCTGCATGATTCCCTGATTGGTTCAGACACAGAAATCAAAGGCGAGACCCGCACGCTGAATATCGGCGACAATACTGAGATTGACCTGGGTTGATGTTAGCTAACTGATTTTTCCTACCATTTCTGAAGGGATCACCCATGCATCAAATTCAGCTTCAGTAAGGTATCCCAGCTTCACTGCCATTTGTTTCAGGGTTGTTCCTTCCTTGTGTGCCTTTTGGGCAATTTCAGCAGATTTGTAATACCCTATTTTTGTATTGAGTGAAGTGACCAGCATCAGTGAGTTGTTCAGGTGCTTGTCAATATTTTCATACAAGGGCTCAATGCCGACAGCACATTTGTTGTTGAAACTTACACAACCTTCTCCGATCAATCTTGCACTGTGCAGAAAATTGTAGATCATCATGGGTTTGAAAACATTCAATTCAAAATGTCCGGTAGCCCCACCAATGTTGATGGCCACATCATTTCCCAATATCTGTGCAGCGATCATGGTCAGGGCCTCGCACTGTGTGGGATTCACTTTTCCTGGCATGATGGATGATCCGGGTTCATTGTCAGGAATGAAAAGCTCACCAATGCCACTTCTCGGACCAGAAGACAGCATGCGAATATCATTGGCGATTTTCATCAGGCTTACAGCAACAGTTTTCAGTGCTCCATGTGATTCCACGATGGCATCATGGGCGGCAAGCGCTTCAAATTTATTTTCTGCAGTCACAAACGGAAGACCTGTGAGTGCTGCAATATGTTTTGCTACGTTTTCTGCATACTGATCCGGGGTATTGATGCCGGTACCTACAGCAGTACCGCCCAATGCAAGCTCTGCCAGGTGTTCAAGGGAATTCTTAATGGCCTTGATGCCATGGTTGAGTTGTGATACATATCCGCTGAACTCTTGCCCAACGGTCAATGGGGTTGCATCCATGAAATGGGTTCTTCCAATTTTTACCACATGCATGAAGGCCTTGCTTTTTGCGGCAAGTGTATCCCTCAGCAGTTCAATCCCCGGAAGCGTAACTTCCATCAACATTTTATACGCGGCGATGTGCATTGCGGTTGGGAAAGTATCATTGGAGGATTGTGATTTGTTGACATCATCATTGGGGTGAAGAAATTTCTCCTTGTCATTCAATGAACCGCCTTTTTTTACATGGCCTCTATAAGCCACCACTTCATTGACATTCATGTTGCTTTGGGTACCGCTGCCGGTTTGCCATACGACCAATGGAAAATAATCATTGAGTTTTCCTTCCAGGATTTCATCACAAACTTCACCAATCAGGATTGATTTTTCTGATGACAATACACCCGCTTCACAATTGGTGATAGCGGCCGCTTTTTTCAGGTAAGCAAAGGCATAAATGATTTCTTTCGGCATCCTGTTGATGTCTTGCGCAATCCTGAAATTGTCAATGCTGCGCTGGGTTTGGGCACCATAATAAGCATTGGCTGGCACACTTACTTCGCCCATTGTATCTTTTTCAATCCTGAATTCCATGTATATGATTTAGAGTTGCAAAATTAGTGTATGCGCATTAAAAAGACCTGTTTTTACTGGTCCAGTCCCTGATATAGTCAGCAATTGTTGTTGAAGAGGTGCCTGGAGGGAAAAGCTGACCTACGCCCATGGTTTCAAGTGCCAGCCTGTCTGCTTCTGGAATGATACCGCCACCGGTCAACAATACATCATCCATCTTGTTGGCTTTCATCAATCCAATGATCCTGGGAAAAACAGTCATGTGGGCCCCGGAGAGGATGCTCACACCAATGGCATCCACATCCTCCTGCAAGGCGGCCTCAACAACCATCTCAGGCGTTTGCCTTAGACCGGTGTAGATGACCTCCATGCCGGCGTCTCTGAGTGAAGTGGCAATCACCTTTGCGCCCCTGTCATGCCCGTCCAGTCCAACTTTTGCAATCAGGACCCGAAGTGGTCTTTTTGTTTGTTGATTTTCCATGTTGTGGTTATTGTGCCAATAGCGTAAGGCAGTGTCCAATTCTTCTGGTGGTTGCTTCTTTACCTATCCTGAAGGCGATGTCAAAAACAGTAGGACCAAATTTAGCGCCGACCAGCATGATGCGCAGCGGAAGTTGCAGTTCTCCTGGTTTGATTTGGGCAAGGGCCGCGGCTTCCTTGAATGTGTTTTCAATGGCAGCTGCATCCCATGTTTCAATCTGCTGAAGGGTTGTTGTCCATCCCTCAAAAAACAGCTTCTTTTTTTCATCCCATTTGGGTTGAACAGATGCCAGATCAATCTCCACCGGGTCATTGAAAAAGTAGGCAAGCTGTGGAATAAAATCATTCAGCAGCTGGCATCTTTCTTTTACCATGGGGATGATGTCTGTCAGCACTTCTTCATTGGCCTCGATATCATTATTCTTGAGTATTGCTTGCACCAAAGGAAGGAGTCTTGCAGTATCGCTTTTTTTGATCCATTCCTGGTTGAACCACTTGGCTTTCTCAAAATCAAATTTTGCTCCTCCCTTGTGAATCCGATCAATCGAAAATCTTTCTATGAGTTGCTCAAGGCTGAAAATCTCCTCGCCACTGCCATCATTCCAACCCAGCATGGCCAGCATGTTGATGAATGCTTCGGGAAGGAAACCCATTTCCTTGAATCCTTTGGTGAGTTCATTTGATTTGGGGTCTTGCCAGTCCATCGCGAAAACGGGAAAACCAAGCCGGTCGCCATCTCTTTTGCTCAATTTTCCTTGGCCATCCGGCTTCAGGATCAATGGGAGATGGGCCCACTGGGGCATTTGGTCTTTCCAACCGAGGTAATCCCATAGGAGCACATGAACTGGCGCTGAAGGCAGCCATTCTTCACCACGGAATGCATGGCTGATCTTCATTTCATGGTCATCAACTACAACGGCCAGGTGGTAGGTCGGCATTCCATCTGCTTTGAGCAGCACCTTATCATCCACCTGATCGGTATTGAAGCTGATTTCCCCCCTGATCATGTCCTGAATGGTCACTTCAGTTGAAGCTGGCATTTTAATGCGAACAACATGGGGAGTTCCCTGATCGATCAGCGCAGCGACTTTATCACTGGGCATTGTCAGGGAGTTGTTCATTTGCATCCGGACCTTGCTGTCGTATTGTGGGGATGGGTTGGCGTCCGAACGGAAGGCCTCACGCATTTTTTCCAGCGCTTCAGGGGTGTCAAATGCATAATATGCATGTCCTTGTTCGATGAGCTGTTCTGCATATTGTCTATAACTGCTTTTCCTTTCGGATTGGCGGTATGGTCCATAAGCGCCTTCCTTGTGTGGGCCTTCGTCAGGTGAAATGCCACACCAGTCAAGGCATTCTATGATATATTGCTCTGCACCCGGAACAAAACGTCCTTGGTCTGTGTCTTCGATGCGGAGGATGAATTGTCCCTTGTTCTTATGGGCAAATAGGTAATTGAAGAGGGCTGTCCTGACTCCACCGAGATGGAGTCCGCCTGTTGGGCTGGGGGCAAACCGTACCCTTGTAGTTGATGCTGTCATGTTGCAAAGATAAGCAGATATGGCTGTTGCTGTGATGATCTAAATAGGGAACCCTCCCTTAGACAAGGGAGGGTTCATTCCAACCAATATTACCATTTATGATAAGCCGATAAATTATTTATTCATGAACTTTTCAGTTCTGTTTTCTGTTTCGTTCAGCAGCCTCAGGTTGTATATTCCTGCGGGCTGGTTCCTTACATCAATTGTTTTGGTGCCTGCAGCGGCTTTTCCTGACAGCACTACGTGGCCAAAATTGTTTACGACTTGGTATTCATACGCTTCTGTTGCGTTCACGATTACCGGTTGTTGTGCTTGCTTGATTATTGTAAATATTCCAGCGCCATCATTTTTATTTTCAATGGTAACCGTGTTGCTGAATTGTACAGCGCCGTCTTTTTCAATGAATTTCAGCATATACGTATAGGCCGCTGGTGCAATCACTTGGTGTACATAGCTGTTTGTGTTCAACGCTGGCCTGGCGATTTCTTTGAAGTCACCTTCTTCTGTTGCAACCATCACACTGATTGCTGCTGTTTCTTTCAGGTTATTTGTGTTCCAGTTAAGTTTATTGCCATGTTTAACTTTGATCCCAGTCACAACAGCATTGTTGGTAGAACTGTTAGTGGGGCTTGTTGTTGTAGTGGATGATGTTCCGGAAAACGTTCCGCCAATGGTGTAAGCTCCCAGACTTCCATAATCATTGCCAGCATTGACATTTCCAGATCCATCGATGATTACATAATAGGTGCCAGCGCTCAACGTTGTATCAATTTTAGCGTGCATGGAATCAGCAATATCATAAGTATTGATTTCGGTTCCTTTTGCATCTTGCAAGATGATTTTAACATCAAGGTTGGCACCGCTGTTTCCTGTTCCAACATTGAAAGGAATAACATTCAGTTTAAGCAACCCTTTCTGGCTCAGGTCCAACCGGAAATAATCCTTGTCTGCAGTGGTGGAAATAACACCAGCCTTGCTAAATACATTGTTGCTGATAACCACAGGGCTGGCACTTGTATAAAGGTCAGCATAATCATCTGGTCTGTATCCGAATCCGTTGGTTGTAGTAATGATGCTGAGGTTGTCTTGGAGGAAGGTACAACCATTGGGCGTTGGTCCGAAGTTCCACTGTGTGGCATTCCTGGAAGCAACATTTCCCATGATTGGTCCCCAGGAGGTTTCTCCTGTTCCAGCGCCTGTATGATAAGAACTTGTCAATGTGCAGGTTGATGTGTAGGCAGATTGATGGTACAAGCCTAGTGTATGTCCGGTTTCGTGAGAAACTGCTTCTGCCACTCTTTTTGCATTGTTTCCCAGACGATCACTGAATACAAAAGCGGGTGTATCATCACCCCAGCTGAAAGATGTTACGTATGCAATGCCTGCAACACCTGCATACCATGCGCTGGTAGGGGTCACAACCACGCGGATTCTCTGGGAAAGTGGAGCAGCAAGAAATTTAGAAAGGTCGGTGGTTACGTTGATGTTGAATGGCCTGAAATCTTCAGCAATCCTGTTGAATGCTTCTGTGATTTGTGCATCCGTCATGGTTGCAGGCAAACAGGAAAATGGTGTACCATAGTTCCACATGGAGCTGTTTACATCGTGGCCATCAAAATCAATGTAAATTGTTGCTACTGCTGCAGGATAACTGTTCAATGTTGGAGCGGCAGTTGTAGTGCTTGCTGTGCAAATGGCAGCAAAAAGCAGCATGAACGAAAGATTTTTCATAAAATGGAGTTGTAGGATTGGAATTGGAATTGGTAGGGGATTGGATTAAAAACGGGCCATGTTGAGTTTACTCAACAATCATATCTTTGAGGTTTATTTTTTTGATGATGTTGTTTCCTGCATTGTCTATATTCAGTTCGATGCCATCTTGGAATCCGCGTCCAAACATTCTGCCAACATATTTTACTTTGTTGTCATGATCGACTGTTTTGGAAATGAAGAGATTTGCTTTGTAGTTAGAACTTTCGATGACAACGGTTTGTAAATTGTCATATACTTTTTTGTTGGATTTGATGACACCCGTAACATGAAACCCTTGGGTGAACTTTACATCGACGGCAGATCCTGAATTCAAATTAAAAATTCCTTCCACTACACTTGGTAAAAATTTTGCTGTTTCAGGAAGCGCATCAAACATTTTTTGGGCCCTTGCATTACTGAACATTGCTGTGAAAACAAGCGTGAATGTGAAGGTTACAAATAGCTTTTTCATAAAATGGATTTGATTGGTTCTACAAAGTAACGGAGGATAATAGCAGAATATTATGCGTATAGTATTTATTCATTCAGATTGAGTATTAGTACTTAACCTGCTTAAGTTAAATGTTGCAGTATTTACGCAAAAGCATTTAATCTCAATAAAAAATTGGAAAATGAATGGGGCGGCAGTATGAGGAGATATTAATAAGTGCCGGTGGAGAGCATGACCAAGGTGCAAGCTTCTAAAGTATCAATTCCTATGTGTGTTGCCTCCTTAAAAAAGCTGGGATTTTCAGCTCCGGGATTGAAGATGATGCGCTTTGGATGGAGAGAAAGGATATATTCCTCATAGGCTTTTTGCCTGTCTGCGTTAAGGTAAATTGTTACGGTATCAACCCCTTCAAACGGGGACATTGTTGTGCCTATTGAAATATTTTCAATATTGAATCCCTCCCTTCCAATGGCTTCCACCTGATGACCTGCAGCAAGCAATTTTCTTACAGCAAGATGGCTGTACTGTACAGGATTGGTTGAGGCGCCGATGACAAGGGTTTTTTTATTGGGCATAACATTGGCAATATAAAAAAAGCCGGTGCGAGACCGGCTTTAAGTAGAGAATATAGGTCAAACCAGCATTGTTACTGGGTTCTCCATGTATTTTTTAAGGGTTTGCAGGAAGCCTGCACCCACTGCGCCATCAACACTTCTGTGGTCACAGCTCAGGGTTACCTTCATCATCTGTGTGGTGGTAAAGCCTTCTCCTTTCCTGATCACCACCTCTTTGATCTTGCCAACAGCAAGAATACAGCTGTCTGGCGGGTTGATGATGGCAGTGAATTCATCAATGTCCATCATGCCCAGATTGGAGATGGTAAATGTATTTCCTGTGAAATCCTGTGGTTGAATCTTTTTGTTCCTGGCCTTGTCATACAGCTCTTTCGATTCCAGGGCTATTTGCGAGAGGCTTTTTTGGTCTGCGAACCTTAACACTGGAACAATCAGTCCTTCTGGAAGGGCAATGGCAGAGCCAATATGCACATGGTCGTAGGTTCTGATAAAATCTCCCATCCAGCTGCTGTTTACTGCCGGATGTTTTTTCAATGCCAGTGCCGATGCTTTGATCAGCATGTCCTGGAAAGAAATTTTGGTAGGACTTACCTCATTCATTTGTGCACGGGCTTTGATGGCATTGTCCATGCAAATTTCCATGGTGAGGTAGAAATGAGGTGCAGTGAACATGCTCTCCCCAAGTCTTCTGGCGATGGTTTTGCGCATGGATGTAAGCTGTGTATCTGTGTATCCTTCTTGTCCGGATACCAGGATTTTTGCAGCTGCTGGGGCGGCTGTTTGGGCTGCAACAGGCGCTGCCTTAAAGTCATCCACATCCTTTTTGATGATTCTTCCGCCATCTCCAGATCCGGTGACCTTGGAGAGGTCAATGCCCTTGTCTTTGGCAAGTATTTTGGCAAGCGGGGAGGCTTTAAGCCTTCCGTCTGTACTGTCAATCGAAGGTGCTGCTGCTGGCGTGCTTGCCGCAACTGCAACAGGGGCTGGAGCCGATACGGCTGCAGCTGCGGGAGTGGCTCCATTTGACTGAAGGGATGCCAACAATCCTGTGATATCGGTGCCGGCTTTGCCGATGATGGCGATAATGTCATTTATTTTGGCAGATTCACCATCAGGAACACCAATGTGCAACAAGGTTCCATCTGCATACCCTACCACTTCCATGGTAGCCTTGTCTGTTTCAACATCGGCGAGGTTATCGTCACTCTTGACGGAATCACCCACTTTTTTATTCCATTGAACAATTTTTCCTGAAGTCATGGTATCACTCAGCAACGGCATTCTGATCACCGTAACACCCAGTTGTTCTGGGGTGACAACAGGCGCTTGGCTGATTGCAGCAGCTGGGGCTGCGGATGGGGCAGCCGGAGCAGGGGCAGGTGTTGAAGCACCAGCTTCTGCTGCAAGATAGCTTTGTATGTCTTCGCCAGGCTTGCCAACGATGGCAATGATTTCATTGATTTTGGCAGCTTCTCCCTCTTTTATGCCTACGTAAAGCAAGGTGCCGTCTGCATAGCCCACCACTTCCATGGTGGCCTTGTCTGTTTCCACATCTGCCAGTACATCATCACTTTTGACCGTATCGCCTACGTTCTTGTTCCATTTGACGATTTTGCCCTCGGTCATTGTATCGCTGAGGAGAGGCATCCTGATCACTTCGGCCATATCCCTGTATATATTAAGGTTAATGAATAATTTTGAAGGCCGAAATTACGGCAAAATGAGGAAATCAACACGTCTGTTTGCAAAGATTTGCACTGCTTTTCAGTAATCGAGGTCTAGATTGAGCTGGTCCCTCATTTCCTTGATAATGGGATATCGTTCAATCATCTTGAAATACTGCTCTCTCAACGATAAAGGCTGATCCTTTACAACTTCCTCCAGATCCGCTGATGGATTGAGTTGAACCATAAATTGGACCTTTGGATTGTTGAAAAAGTCTTGCACATGGATGAGCAGTCCTACCTTCTCACTTTCTATGAATTGTTGTTGAATTCTGGTCTCAGCCATGATCTCAAAAACAAGCTCATCGATGATGGTTACCTTGGCCATTTTCAGGTTGCTCAGGCTGGTGACCTGGTTGTTTTCCTGCAGTTTCTGCAAATAAGCTGCCCATGCAGTACCCAGGCGTTCTTCATTCAGGGTAAATACCTCCGCCTGCTCCTGTTTTCTGTTTTGGATCTGTTCCCTGATTTTTTTCAGTGAACCCAATCCGGCCGAAACGGTTTCTGCAGGAGCTTGTGAAGGAGTTGCAACGGGCATGGGCCTGCCCAATGGTTTTTCCGTTGGGGCTGTTAAAACAGGCTGGGGTTCTTTGGCTTGAACAGTCGGGAGTGGACTTTCGATGATCAGTTTTGCCGAAGGTTTTGTTTTTTGCGGCGCGAAGGTAATTTGCCTGAACGCAACTGGCTTTATCTCATCAACCCGTTTTTTTTTTATTGCGCTCCCATCTTCCACCAGGGTGACGGCTTGTTTGAGGTGAGTCAACTTGATCAGGTGGAACTCAACGTGCAGTTTCTTGTTCCGGGCCTGCTTGAATCCAATTTCAGCTTCATTGAGGATGTTGAGGGCACCAATCATGTAGGCAGGTGAGATGGAGGCAGCGGCAGCGATGTACCTGTTCCGGAATCCTTCCACCACTTGTAAGAGGCTGATGGATCTTGGATCACGGCTGACCAGGAGATTCCTGAAAAACTCTGAAAGGTTGTTCAGTACCATGTCCCCATCGAAGCCTTTTTTGTCAATCTCGTCATAAATGGTCAACACTCCTGGCAGGTCTTCGCTGTCCAGGAGGTCCAGTAATTTGAAGAAATAATCTTCGTCGAGCAAATTGAGGTGTTCGAGGGTATTGCTGTAGGTAAGGTTGGCGTTGGTGAAGCTTACAATTTTGTCCAGGATGCTCAGCGCATCGCGCATGCAACCATCGCTTTTTTGGGCGATAACATGGAGGGCTGTTGGCTCGGCTTTGATGTTTTCTTTTGTGACAATTTCTTCCAGATGGCCAGCGATATCTGCAGGAGTGATGCGTTTGAAATCAAAAATCTGGCACCTGGATAGGATGGTGGGGAGGATCTTGTGTTTTTCTGTTGTAGCAAGGATGAAAATGGCATGGGCAGGTGGCTCCTCCAGTGTTTTGAGGAATGCATTGAATGCATTGGAACTGAGCATGTGCACCTCATCAATGATGTATATCTTGTATTTTCCTGCCTGTGGTGCAAATCGGACCTGTTCAATCAGGTCACGGATGTCATCAACCGAGTTGTTGCTTGCAGCATCCAGTTCATGGATGTTGAAAGAGGCGCCATTGTTGAAGGATTGACAGGAATTGCAGGTGTCGCAGGCCTCGCCATCCTTCCCCAAGTTTTCGCAGTTGATGGTTTTGGCGAGGATCCTGGCACAGGTTGTTTTGCCCACGCCCCTTGGCCCGCAGAACAAAAATGCATGCGCAAGATGTTGTTGAAGGATCGCATTTTTCAGGGTAGTGGTGATATGGGATTGTCCCACCACGGTAGAGAAATGTTGCGGCCTGTACTTTCTTGCTGATACAACGAAATTTTCCATCGGGTGCAATTTAAGGAAAATGGTTTAGGCCTTCGTTTGTATAAACTGATTCGATGTAGATTTTTTCTGTTAATTTAGAAATCCCAACCCTTAAACCCCTAAACCCCTAAACCCTTAAACCCCTAAACCCCTCAACCCCTCAACCCCTAAACCCCTCAACCCCTCAACCCCTCAACCCCAACCCATGACCCAATACATCCTCTCCCTCGACCAGGGCACCACCAGTTCACGCGCCATCCTTTTTGACGTCAATGGATCGATTGCGGCAGTTGCCCAAAAAGAATTTACCCAGTATTTCCCCCAACCCGGTTGGGTGGAGCATGACCCGATGGAAATATGGGTCAGCCAGGCTTCTGTTGCCAAAGAAGCGATGCTTAAACTGGGATTGAAATCAGCTGCTGTGGCCGCCATTGGCATCACCAACCAGCGGGAAACAACCCTGGTATGGGACCGCCAAACAGGCGAGCCAGTGTACAATGCCATTGTTTGGCAAGACAGGCGTACTGCTGCATTCTGTGACCAGTTGAGAAATGAGGGCAGGGCCGAAATGATCAGGGAAAAGACAGGGTTGGTGGTGGACGCCTATTTCTCAGGTACCAAGCTTAAATGGATCCTGGATAATGTGGATGGTGCAAGGGAAAGGGCCGAGAAAGGAGAACTTGCATTTGGAACCGTTGATACCTGGCTGTTGTGGAAACTCACAGAGGGTAAAGTGCATGCAACCGATGTAAGCAATGCATCCAGAACCATGATGTTTGATCTTGGTAAAATGGATTGGGATGATGAATTGCTTGCGATGCTGAACATCCCCAAGGCCGTTCTTCCAGCAGTAAAAAGCAACAGTGAAGTGTATGGATATGCTTCTGCCATTGGCATGCCTGAAGTGCCTGTTGCAGGCATGGCTGGAGACCAGCAGTCTGCCCTGTTTGGGCAGATGTGCACAGGAGTGGGGATGGTGAAAAACACCTATGGTACCGGTTGTTTCATGCTGATGAACACCGGCACCAAGGCCGTTAAATCGAACAACAATCTCCTTACCACTGTGGCATGGCAAATCAATGGTGTCACCAATTATGCCCTGGAAGGCAGCGTCTTCATTGCAGGTGCTGCCGTGCAGTGGTTGAGGGATGGACTTAAAATAATTCGCAACTCATCCGAAGTTCAGCCTTTGGCATCATCTGTAAACAGTGCCGATGGTGTAGTCGTTGTTCCGGCCTTTTCAGGCCTCGGTGCTCCACACTGGAACCCCTATGCCCGGGGAACCATTTTTGGCATCACCCGTGGCACGACAGATGCACACATTGCAAGGGCTACGTTGGAAAGCATCGCCTACCAGACCTATGATGTGCTCAAAGCCATGGAATCGGATGCCGGCCTGCCCATTGCAGAACTCAGGGTCGACGGGGGCGCGACCGTCAATGACCTGCTCATGCAGTTTCAGTCTGATATCCTTTCCGTTAAGGTGTTGAGGCCTGAGGTCATCGAAACAACAGCCCTTGGCGCGGCTTACCTTGCTGGACTGGCAGTTGGTTTTTGGAACAGTGTAGAAGCCATTTCATCCCAGTGGAAAGTATCAGGACAATTCATTCCTTCCATGGATGAAACTGAAAAAAAGACCCATATCGACAACTGGCAAAGGGCAGTAAAGGCTGTATTGGCCTGGTCTGCACCCAATAATTGATCATGTGAAAAGACAAGATTCCATAAAGCGATTGGAAACGGCAACAACCTGGGACATGGTTGTGATTGGTGGTGGCGCAACCGGGCTTGGCATTGCTGTTGATGCTTCCCAAAGGGGGTTCAAGGTATTGCTCTTGGAAAAAAATGATTTTGCCAAAGGCACATCCAGCCGGAGCACCAAGCTTGTTCATGGTGGAGTCAGGTATCTTGCCCAGGGCAACATCAAGTTGGTGATTGAAGCCCTGCGGGAAAGGGCTTTTTTGCTGGCCAATGCGCCACACCTCACGCGTGTTCAGGAATTCATCATCCCCGTTTATTCATGCCTTGACAAATGGTTTTATGGCATTGGCTTATTTATATATGAACTGATGGCCCAAAAACGAAGCCTCGGTCATACCAGGATCTTGGGTAAAAAAGAATTGTTTGCAGCATTGCCATCGCTCAAAAGAAAAGGGCTGAAGGGTGGGGTAGCCTATTCCGACGGGCAGTTTGATGATGCCAGGCTGGCCATTGCCCTTGCCAGAACGGCCGATGATTTGGGTGGAACCCTGTTGAATTATGTCAATGTAACCGGGCTCGTCAAGCAAAATGGGAAACTGGTTGGCCTACAAGCCCAAGACGAGCTGGATGGAAAGGAATACGCAATCAGCACAAAAGTGGTGATCAATGCAACGGGTGTTTTTGTAGACAATATTCTTGACATGGATGATCCTGATGCGCCAGCAGCCGTCATGCCCTCGCAGGGAGTCCACCTGGTCATCAGCAAAGATTTTTTCCCAGGCAATGTGGCATTGATGATACCCAAGACCGAAGATGGCAGGGTCTTGTTTGCCCTTCCCTGGCAGGATGCATTGGTGATTGGCACCACCGACACACCACTCGATGAGATCAGCGATGAACCCATGGCACTGGAAACCGAAATTGATTTCATCATCAATCATTTCAATGCGTACAATACAATAAATATCACCCGTAAAGATATCATGTCAGTTTTTGCAGGATTAAGGCCGCTGGTCAAAACCTTGAACAAAGGGAGCACAGCCCTGGCCTCAAGAGACCATACCATTCTGGTTTCTTCCAGCAACCTGATTACCATCACCGGTGGAAAATGGACAACGTACCGGAAAATGGCAAAAGATGCGGTCAACAATGCAGCATTTGTAGCCAAGCTTCCGATTGTTAAATGTGCCACCAGACACCTGCGCTTGCATGGTTATGACAATCATATCCTGTATGGGAGTGAGTTTTCCGCTTACGGGTCAGATGCTGTGTTTATCAGACAAATGATCGCTGATGATTCCTCAATGGGCGAGCGCATTCATCCCTTACACAATTACTGCAAGGCAGAGTTGGTTTGGGCGGTGTCCAATGAAATGGCCATGACAGTAGAGGATATCCTGGCAAGGAGATCCAGGATGTTGTTTGTGGATGCCAGGGCGGCCATTGCATCTGCCGAGCCTGTGTCAACGCTGATGGCGGAGCAATTGGGCATGGATGCTGCATGGAAGGAAGATCAGGTCAAGCGTTTCCAGGAAATGGCAGAGCAGTACCTGGGCTGATGCAGGAAGCCAAAAAATCCTTATTTTACCATTTAATATTCAAGATATGAGTCCATTTGTTGCTGAATTAACCGGAACTGCTGTACTGATTACCCTTGGATCAGGGGTTGTAGCGAATGTTTTGCTGGACAAGACCAAGGGAAATAATTCCGGTCTTGTTGTGATTGCCCTTGCCTGGGCCATTGCAGTATTTGTGGGGGTGTATATTTCCGCAGACATCAGTGGTGCCCACTTGAATCCGGCGGTAACCATTGGCCTTGCCGTGGCGGGTAAATTCAGCTGGAGTGAAGTGCCATCTTATTTGATGGCTCAGCTTTTGGGCGCTTTTGTTGGTGCCGTTTTGGGATGGCTCACTTATAAAGACCATTTTGCAGCAACAAAAGACCCCTCTCTGATCTTGGCTGTTTTTTCAACAGGGCCCGCCATCAGAAAACCTTTAAGCAATTTGCTGACCGAGATCATTGCCACCTTTATTTTCATGCTTTCCATCTTTTATATCCAAAAGGGAGAAGTTAAACTGGGAGCATTGGATGCTCTTCCGGTTTCATTGCTGGTACTGGGCATTGGGCTTAGCATGGGCGGTCCAACTGGCTATGCCATCAATCCCGCGCGAGACCTTGGTCCACGTATTGCGCATTCCATCCTCCCCATCCCCAACAAAGGGGGCAGTGATTGGGAATATGCAGTCATTCCGGTGGTTGGTCCTATTCTGGGAGCGG
>Ga0207909_1000061_pt1 | contig 42128 bp, 37 predicted proteins | sample LakMenEpi05May10_FD_150672 | JGI IMG/M metagenome (GOLD analysis project Ga0207909, IMG submission 150672) | Freshwater microbial communities from Lake Mendota, WI - 05MAY2010 deep hole epilimnion (SPAdes) | ecosystem: Environmental > Aquatic > Freshwater > Lake > Epilimnion/Euphotic zone ...
AATGAATAAAACCGCACTGAAAGTATTAGTTGGTATAGTCGCATTAGCTCTTGCCGGCTGCGCAGCATATTTTTCAATCATTGGATTGTCTAAATTATTTGCTGGAGCATCAATAGCTGTAATTGCAATGGCTTCGACATTAGAAGCTTCGAAATTAGTAATAGCTTCGTTTTTATATCAAAACTGGAAAACAGTAAATAAGACGCTAAGAGCGTATTTATCAATTGCAGTAACTGTTATTGCAATTATTACTTCAATGGGTATCTATGGATATCTATCTGGAGCATATCAAACTACAAAATCTAAATATGATTTAACTCAAACTCAAACAGATAGTTTAGCTGCTAAAAAATCATATTATGATGCATCCATCACAACATATAAAACTCAATTAGAATCTAAAAATGTTCAGTTGTTGAATTTAACTTCTATTAGAAATTCTCAAGAACAACGAGCAACTCAATTAATAACTTCAAATAGAAGTTCTAACTCTGCAGATAGAAGTGCTAGACAAACAGATAAAACTCTTAAGACTTTAAATAAAGAGATTGAGATATTAAATACTAATATTCTTGCTTATTCAGACTCTTCATCTAAACTTCAAGTTAGTATGACTCAGTTAGGATTGAAAAATGAATTATCTTCAGAATTAGGTTCATTGACTTACATTTCAAAAGTATTAGATGTTCCAATGGATAAAATAGTAAATGTATTAATTTTACTTTTTATCATTGTATTTGACCCGCTAGCTATTTGTATGGTGTTAGCATTTAACTTCTTAAATAAATCAAATGAAGAAGGCATTAAAGAAACTAAAATATCTAGGCCTGAACGCCCTGTTGCATTTGAAGTTCCAGAAATAGTATTTAAAGAGAAAGAACCTAGGGTAGAATTACCTGAAATTCAGGCAGAACAATCGTCGGAAACACCCCAAATTTCGTCGATAATTGAGCCCTTGAGTATTGTATCCCCGATGCCCGATAAAGACGATATATACGACGAAAAAAAGCCGATTATTGACGAAAGGGAAATGCTTAAAAGAAAGAAAATTCAAAAAGGCTATGTAGGTGGTGTAAGTACAGAAACAAAAATATATTAAATAAAAAATAAAGGTTATGAAAGTTAAAGGTAAAAAAGAAGTAGACAAAAGCATAATGGCTGAGTCTAGATTTAAAACTAAAATTGATGCTAAAGGTCGTCGATTGATGTTATGTCAAAATTCTGAACCAGGAGGTAAGCATTTCAAAGGAAGACTTTGCAGTGAAATGGTAACAGTTAATTATGACACAGTTGCTGTATTATGCTTTAGATGTGTAAACCAAATTGTTGAACCACCTGTACTCAGAGGCACTGCTGTTAAATCAGATAAACCAAAAGGATGGAAATTTATGAAAGAATTTGTTGCACAAGATGGAACGGTTTATCATAAAGGAGAAGAACAAACTTCATTAAAAGGCACATTACCTGCAACAGTAATTGAACCTAAAACAGAAAAAAAGCGATTAACCAAAGCAGATAAAGAAATTGCAATGCAATCTTTAGGAACTGAAATTAAAGGATTGAAAGCTGATTTATTTGTAGAAACAAGAAAAGGTAAAAGAGCAGAAATCACAAGAAGGCTTTCAAAAGCAAATCGAGAACTTAAGAAATTGATGTAACATTTTGTAATGTCACATGAATTACTTATATTAAGTTAAATTTAAAATATATGAATAAAAGTAGAGGAATAAATTTAGGAGTGTATGACGATGAAGTTAAGAAACCTTCTTCTAAAAAGAAAAAAGAATTAGAAGAAGATAAAGAACCTTCTATTTTTGATGAAATAGATTATGGATTGAATATTGAAGAGTCAATTGTTTATTTACATGGTGATATTATGTTAGGTAATTTATTTGACTTTATTTCTAAAGTTAGAATTATATTAGCTAATAGACCTGAAGAAAAGAAAGAAGACCCAATCAATTTACTTTTAAATTCAAATGGAGGCGATGTTTACGAAGCGTTAGGAATTATTGATTATATCGAATCACTTTCAGTACCAGTTAATGTAATTGCAAGAGGTAGAGCAATGTCAGCAGGAGCAATGATATTATGTTGTGGAACTGGTGTGCGTGCTGCTTCTAAATCAACGACAATTATGGTGCATGAAGCTTCGGCTGAAATATTTGGTAAGTCTGCAGACATTAAAGCAAATGCAGACCATATTGATGAATTAGAAGAAGACTTTTATAAAATTATGGCTAAGCGAACTAAACAAGATGATGAGTTTTGGCGTAAGGCTTGTAGAAAAGACTTTTATATGTCAGCAGTAAAAGCAATGGAGTTAGGTCTAATTGATCAAGTTATTTAAAATAAAAAGGTTATGAATCAAAATACAGAAGCTCAATGGGAGCAATTAATGACTTACATAAATGATTATGTAAGTGGTGCTAGAAAAGAAGCATTGGTTAAGATGTATGAAAAGTTAGCAGATAGAGTTTTAACTGCTCCAGCTTCATCACATTCAACAAGACATAATTGTTGGCCAGGAGGATATATCGATCACGTTAACAGAGTTGTTAAATGTGCATTGGAATTGCATACTACATGGGACAAATTAGGATCTAATACTAAAACTTTTACTAAAGAAGAATTAGTATTTGCTGCTATCAATCACGATTTAGGAAAAGTAGGATCTTCGACAGATGATTATTATGTACCTAATGATTCTGATTGGCACGTTAAAAGAGGACAGATTTATAAAATCAATCCGAAATTGCAATTCATGAAAGTTCCAGACAGAAGTATCTTTTTATTACAAGAGCATGGAGTTGAATTTTCTGAAAATGAATATTTAGCAATTAAACTTCATGACGGTTTGTATTCAAAAGGAAATGAATCGTATTTGATGGCAGGGTTACCTGAGTTTTCACTTAAAACAGATTTGCCAATTCTTTTACATCATTCAGATCATTTAGCTACTTTAATTGAAGCTAATTTACAACATCAACCTGAAGTAGTTGAAGTGCCTAGCACACCTAATAGAATTAAATCAAAACTAACAAATGTTAATAATCCAGCTGTAGACGACAGTTTGAAGTCAGCATTTGATAAAATATTCGGAGAATGACAATTATAGTAATTACATTATTAATATGTATTATAGCAGCTTTAGCATTTGGTTGTTATAATTTAATCAAGCAAAATGAATCTTTAGAAGAAGCTACTTTATTTTATCAATCTAAATTAGAAGAGATAAGAGAAAAAGTACTTCAAACTGAAGTTGAATTGAAGGAATTAGATATTCGCGGCGCTTTCGAAGCAGACGACGAAGTAGGATTCGTATTTCAGAATATCAAAGAATTATCATCAGAACTAACTAAAACAGTACAATCAACATATGAATACAGAGATTAATATAATAGACGCTGATGTAGACGAAGTTATTGCAAGCTCTAAAGAAGTTATTACAAATGAAGAAGTTGTAACTGACGAAGTTGTAGAAGTAAAAACTCGAGGACGCAAACCTAAAAACAAACAATATTTTACTAAAGATACTGAAAATGCAATTTTACTTTATAATCAATTAGAGAATGATTATGAGCGTAATAAGATTTATGACGCTGAAATAAAATATCCATTTGATAAGTTAGTTGAAAATATAATTCATACTTTTAAATTCTATCACTTTGATGTTCCATATGAAGATGTTAAACATGAAGTGGTTGCATTTTTAAATGAGAAAATTCATAAGTATACTGATCCTAATAAAGGAAAGGCATTTTCATATTTTTCAATTATTGCAAAGAATTATTTAATTATTCATAACAATGGAAATTATAATAAATTTAAAAATACAGAACAGCCTGAAGTAATTGATGACAGAAGAAATGTTATTAATGAAGTATTGCGTGAAGAAGATGTTCAAGAAAAATCAGAATTCATGGATTTGTTTATTAAATATATGGATGACAATTTATCTTCTATGTTTAAAAAGCAAGCAGATATGTCAGTAGCTGATTCAGTATTAGAATTATTCCGTAACAGAGAAAACATTGAAAACTTCAATAAAAAGGCTCTTTATATCTTAATAAGAGATCGTACAGGAGTGAAAACTCAATACATTACCAGAGTAGTCAATACAATGAAAAATGCTTATATGGAAATGTATGACAATTATAAAAAGACAGGATTCGCAACAATTAACCAAGCAAAATTTAAAAAGTCGGAATTCCTAGAATAAGATATTTATTTTAAAGGAATTTATGGATTTTGATATAGAAATTTTCAAAGGTAAGTCGTTCTCCGACTTAATGAAAGATATTTACTCTAACTCTTCAAAGAAAGATCGTCAGATAAATATGTTAATTGGGGAACTAAGACCCTTAATTAAGAATATTGGTGATGCTACGATAATTGTACCATTAATCAAAGAATATTTAGAAGTAGGTGTTAAGAATGATGAGCACCTTGTTAAGCTAGCCGCTGTTGTGCAGAGGCTAGTTTCTACTAGTAATAGGGTTCAAGCAGAAACAGGCAACTCATGGATGTTATCTGAAGATGAAAAGAGACAGTTAATGGGTGAGTTGGATGAAATTGTAGGAACTGAAAAAACTATTAATGAAAAAGTAGTAGAATTATCAACTCAACAAAATCAGATAGAAGCTGAAATTAACGATATTCAAGACGGATTAATATAATGGCAACACAATCATCGACAGGTGCTGGATCATATCAATTAATGCCGGCAGAAGTATTAGAAGTATTATATTCTGATGCTAATCCAAATTTAATTTATGGTATAAAAGTAAAAGCTCTAGATGATACTCCTATAACTAGCGATACTCCAGAAGCAGCTGCATCTGTAATGACTGCAAAGCCATTAAATACTAGTTTTATACGAGTACCAATTGTAGGAGAAGTAGTTTTAATTTTAAAAGCACCGAGCTCTTACGCTACGGGAATTAGAGCAACTACAGACACTTACTATTTAGATATTGTATCTTTACAATCTAGTATTCATCATAATGCTATACCAACAGTAACTGCTAAACAAGTTCAAAAAGGAGAAGCAGCGGGAGATTCAGATAAATATAAAGAGTCTGAAGCTGGAAATACTCAACAACCCAGAGAACCTAAAATTGACGAAAACTTTACAGAAAACCCAACCGTTAAACCATTACAACCTTACGTAGGTGATGTATTAATAGAAGGTAGATATGGAAACTCAATTCGCTTTTCAACTTCTCCTAAATCAGGTAAATTTACCGTAGCTCCAAGATGGTCTAAAGGACCAGAAGCGGCTCCTATTACTATATTTAGAAATACAAAGCAAGGAATAGATACTAAAAAAATCAATGATTATGTGTCTGAAGATTTTACAAATGATGATAATATCATTGTAATGGCTTCTGGACAAGAACTTCAATTTGAACAAGCATCTGGAGTAACTACTTCAATTGATAGTAAAGGAATAACTTCTTGGAAAGATGAACAATGGGGTACGACTCCACAACTATTAATTTCATCAGGTAGATTAGTATTTAATAGTAGCCAAAAAGAAATTATATTCTTTGCAAAGAATGGAATTGGATTATCTTCAGAAACTTCAATTGCAATCGATTCAAAAGAAGATGTATCTATAAATGGTAATAAAATTGAATTAGGTACCGATTCTGATGAGCCATTAATTTTAGGTAATAAATGGAAAGAATGGGCATCTGGATTAATAGATGATTTAGCAAAATTAACAGTACTTACACCGGTAGGCCCGTCATCTCCACTATCAGCTTCACCCCAATGGGCTTCTATAGCAGCCTATAAAGGAAAAATAGACTCTTTATTAAGTGAGATATCGTTCACTAAAAAATCGGCCAATATAACGACAGGAACGTCGTCGAAAGTATTAGCAGTTCCAGATTATAAAATGACTCCGGAAGAAAAAGCTGCGAAAGAAGAAGAAGTTAAACAAATAAAAGAAGAAGCAGCTACGGTTACTGAAACTCCAGAGCAAACACAAACTCGAGATGAATATATTCAATTTAAAGAAGAAGAAATTGAAGATGAAGAAAATCAAAATGCACCCGCAGATGATTATGATCTAGATGATGATAGTGTTGAAGAAACTGCAAATGATTTATTCTCTTATATAAAAGCAAAAAATGCTGATGGTAGTGGCGGTTCAAATACAGCTCCAGCAGATAATTCTGTAGATTTAGATTCTAAAGCTATTGGAAAAGGAGTTAACGCAGTTAAAGCAGCTATTAAAGATATCGGTCAATTAGAAAGTCCAGTTAAAACGAATTTTGGTGGTAGAGTAACTGAAATGTTAAAAAATACCGGAATTTCAGGTCCAGCATTTTGGTGTGCTGCAGCAGTAACTACATGGTGGAAAGCAGCAGGAATGTCAGTTCCACCCGGACCAGCTAGTTGTCAAAATTGGATGAATTGGGCTAAACAAAATAATAGATGGTCAGCAACTCCAGTTATCGGAGCCGCAGCTATTTATATTACTAAAGGAGGACGTGCACATCATATAGGACTTGTAGCTGAAGTTACTAATAACGGAAGAATAGTTACTATTGAAGGAAATACAACAGGTGGCGGATTTAATAGAGATGGTGTAGGAGTATTTAAGAAAAATCCTAAATTAACATCAATAGCAGGATTTGTATTACCAGCATAAATTTCCAGTAAATTCATAAAGTAAATAATTATAATAAAGAAGAACTATGAACTCAAAAGATTTTATACAAGCACTTCGAAAAGTAATTCGAGAAGAGGTTCAAGTTGCGGTTCGTACAGAATTAAAACAATTTGGTTCTGTTATAACGGAAACTAAGCAAAAACCAGCACCTCAAGTGCCAACATACAAAGATTCAATTAAACCAAGACCACAAGTTAAAAAACAACTTGTTAAAGATCCTGTATTAAATGACTTATTAAATGAAACAAGAGGCTTCGCTAGCGAAGGCCCAGTAGCATATATGGAAGAAGAAACTAATTACAATGATTTTTCAGAATGGCCGACAATGAATTCTAGACCAACTTCAAAATCAGTAATGCCGGTTACCGATATTAATGGTAATCGAGTTGATGTAAATCAATTAGCACAAACTGAACAAGGAGCTGCTGTTGTAAGTGCATTGACAAAAGACTATTCTGCTTTAATGAAAGCAATCGATAAGAAAAAAGGTAACTAATGTCATACGAAAAAAGATATCATCCTATAGATTTACTTCCTGATGTAGCAGTTGGGATAAAATTGCCTATTATCGGCGTGGATGGTAGATTATTTGATTTGTCGTATTCTACGGAAGACCAAGCAATATCAAATTTAAAGAATTTAATTTTAACTAGACAAGGAGAGCGATTAATGCAACCTTTGTTTGGAACTAAATTACAAGATTCGCTATTTGAACAAAATGATGATATTTTAAAAGCTTCTATAAAAGACTCAATTGAACGAGCTGTTGAATTTTGGCTTCCGTATATTAGTATAAATTCTTTAGAAGTTAATCCAGTTATCGCAGTTGGATCGAGTAGAGAAGAACATGGAGTGCAAATATCATTACAAGTTTCGGTTAATGATCAAGAATCAAATATACCAATAACATTTTTAGCAACAGCAACTACGGTTGCAGTAATATAATATAATGGCGCAGAACAAAAAAGATATAAGATACTTAAATAAGGATTTTAGTCAGTACAGAGCTAACTTAATTGAGTTTGCAAAAAATTACTTTCCAAACACTTATAATGACTTCAATGAATCATCACCTGGTATGATGTTTATTGAAATGGCTTCTTATGTAGGAGATGTATTATCATACTATACTGATAACCAATTAAAAGAATCTTTATTAGACTACGCTTCTAATAAACCTAATGTATTAGCATTAGCTTCTAATGTAGGTTATAAAGTTAAAAATACAATTCCAGCTTCTGTTGATTTAGATGTATTTCAATTATTACCTGCTAAGTCAAGTGCAAATGGAAAAATACCAGATTGGACTTACGCTTTGACTTTGAAAGAAAATATGGTTGTTCGTTCTGAAACAACTAACACTGAATTTAGAACTTTAAATTTAATTAACTTTGCAGCTTCTAGCAGTTTTGATCCTACCGATGTTAGTGTATATCAAGTAAGTGATGTTGATAATACTCCAGAGTACTATTTACTTAAGAAAAGCGTAAAAGCTCTTTCAGGAACAATTCAAACTAAAACTTTTGAGTTTGAAAATGCAAAACGATTTGATAAAATATTAATTAGCGACACAGACATTATTGAAGTTTTATCTGTAACAGATTCAGATAATAATTTATGGACTGAAGTGCCATTTTTAGCACAAGACATGGTGTTTGAATCAATTGCAAATACAGTACAAAATGATCCTGAGTTATCAGCATATGTAGATGTACCTTATCTTTTAAAATTAAAAAAGACAGCTCGAAGATTTATTACTAAATTTAGATCTGATAAAAATTTAGAAATTCAATTTGGACCTGGTATATCAGATAATGACGATGAAGAAATTATTCCTAATCCAGACAATGTCGGTTCTAGTTTAAATGGATTGCAAATTCAATTTGACCATCCAATTGATCCTTCAAACTTTATGTATACAAAATCATATGGTTTGGCACCTTCAAATACAACATTAACTGTTAGATATACAGTCGGTGGAGGAGTTCAATCAAACGCAGCTGCATATACATTGAAAAATATAGCAGACGTAACATATCAAATAGATTCTCAAGCATTAGATGCTACTTTATTAAATAGAATTAAAGCTTCAGTTGCATGCACCAATCCTTTTCCAGCAGCAGGCGGTAAAAGTGAAGAAACGATTGATGAGATTAGACAAAATGCAATGGCATCTTTTGCATCTCAACAAAGAGCGGTAACGACTCAAGATTATATTATTAGAGCATATTCAATGCCTTCGAGATTTGGATCTGTTGCAAAAGCATATGTAATTCAAGATCAACAAATTAATCCTGACAATGGTCAAGAGATGATACCTAACCCATTAGCCATTAACTTATATACTTTAGGATATGATGGAAATGGAGCTTTGGCGCCGTTAAATGCAGCTGTGAAAGAAAATTTAAAAACATACATTAACAATTATAGAATTTTAACAGATGCAGTTAATATTAAAACTGCATACATTATTAATATAGGAGTGAAATTTGAAATTATTACATTACCTGAATACAATTCAAATGAAGTTCTAATTAAATGTATTGATAAAATAAAAACGATATTTAATAACAAGCTATGGCAAATTAATCAGCCTATAGTTATTTCGAAATTATATACAGAATTAGATCGAGTAGAAGGAGTTCAGTCAGTTACTTCAGTACAAATTGCAAATTTATTTGATACTAATAGTGGGTACTCTGGTAATGTATATGATATAAGTGCAGCGACTAAAGCAGGAGTAATTTATCCTTCATTAGATCCTTCAATATTTGAAATTAAATATCCAAATAAAGATATCATTGGTAAAGTTGTTTCGCTTTAAATATAATTAATTATGATCTGGTCAATACCTACATTACAAGACACTACAATATACGAAACTGATCCTTATAGAAATACTGGATTAGACCAAATTTTAGAACTGCGAAAAGAAGGAGATAACTCAACAGGAGATTTGTCTGAATCTAGAATATTAATCAAATTTGATTTGTCTTCATTATCTTCAATATTATCTGATAATAGCATTTCAATAAATAATATTACTGCAGATTTAAAATTGTATACTGTACAAGAATTTGAAGTACCTCAATCATATAATATTGAAGCAAAAGCAGTTTCAAATAATTGGGTAAATGGAACAGGTTATTTAACCTCTCCTGCCGGCATTCAAAATAGCGATAGCATTACGGATGGAGCTACTTGGAAATCAGTTTCCGGTACTGGATCATTAAATTGGTCAGATATAACAACCGCAGGAACAGCTAGAGCATATAATATTGAAACAGGTGGTGGATCTTGGTATACAGCTTCAATAGTTAGTCAATCATTTAATTTTAAAACAGACGATACTTTAAGTATTGATGTTACTAATATTGTTAAAGCTTGGCATACTGGTTCAATGACAAATAATGGATTTTTAGTTACATTTAAAAATTCAGAAATTACAACAGCACATTGGCCTAAAACAGTAATGCAATTTTATGGATCAGATACTCATACAGTATATGAACCTCAATTGTTTATTAACTGGACAGGTTCTTTATATAGCACAGGATCTTTATCTGTCGTAACTTACGAAGACAATCCTATTGTTTATGTAAATTCTTTCAAAGGTGAATTTTTAAAAGATAAAAAAGTTAGAATTTCTTTAGGAGCTAGACCAAAATATCCTAGACCGGCATTTAGTCAAAATTCAACGTTTGCAACTTTAAAAGCATTACCAGCAACGTCGTATTATCAAATCAAAGATGCTCATAACGACAATATTATTATTCCATACAGTGATTATACTAAAATAAGTACTACTAGTGCAGGATCGTATTTTGATTTTTACACTACTATGTTATATGGAGAAAGATTTTATAAATTTGAAATTAAATCAATATTTTCTGGAGTAACAGAATATTTTACTTCAAACGATTTTACATTTAAAATAGTTAAATAATGATATCATACGAGTTACATGAATTTGACCCTGCTAAAATAATGACAGGGGAAATCAATCCTGATAAAATTGAACCAATTAAATTTCCTCCTTTTGAAAAAGACTCAAAGGGAATGACTGTTATTGATAAAAATCAAGATGTATCTTCTAAAAGAATTTTAGTTAATCTAAATACACAAAAAACATCACAAACAAAATTCAATCAGGTTATTGATGTTGAGTTTGCTGAATTTACTCGTAAAGATAGCGGTGCACCAATTAATTTTTTACAAGCTAAAATAGATGCGTTAGAAACTGAAAGACAAACACTATTGTCTAGTAAACAAACAGATGCTCAAAAAATTAAAAGTCTTAATGATAGAATTGCTCAACTTTTAGAGCAAATGAAAACTATGATTCAAAACCCAGGAACTCCTACGGTAAATGCAGAACCTGAATCAAATAAAGTTTCAAATATATTACGTTTTAATAAAAGTCTAATTTCACGTAAAATTGAAAATGGAATCCCAGCAGACAGGTTGTTATCAAAAAATAAAAAATACATTGCAGTAATGCAAGATGATAGAAACTTCGTAGTATATAAAGGAGAATTTGATATTTACGGTCAAGCAATTAAAGATATTCCATATGAAGCTGACTGGGCGTCTAACACTTATAGATCGACTGCCGGTACATGGTACCTTTTAGTATATGAATATGGATTAGGCATTAATTTAGTTGATAATGGCACTGACGATACGTTTGCATGGGTTAAAGAAATAAGTACTAGACAAAATAATACGGTTAAACCAGCACTATCAGACACTGGAACGTTATTATTAACTGATGAAGGTAAATTAGTTCTTACCAATTACGGAATGAAAGTTTGGGCTAACAAATAAAACAACCTGGAATATCTTAATAAGATATTTATATTAAAGAAATAAATGTTATCAGTTTACACTAATCAAAAAGAACTTTTAAAAGCATCTAGCACTTCAAAAGTGTCTAGATTAGAGTCTGTTGATAAAGCTCTTTTAGATGTTCGAAATTATTCAGTAACATTAAAATCAAGTTCATTACCTAATTTAGAATTGCATGTATATACTCCAGACGGAGTTTATTTAACCGGCAATCATAAAGCAATTTATTCTATTGAAAGTAATGACACTACTTCTAATTTAATTGCTTATCAACATGTAGGAATAGATGCTGTTAAGGAATTAGAAACGTTAGGAATTACCAGAGGTCAATATAGATTAGTATACAATTTCGTTGATAATATTTTAGGTAGTTATGAAAGCCAAAAAGCTTGGATTAAAGAAATATCGCCTTCTAGAAGAGAATTAAGAATTCAATTAGCTGACAATTCTAATACTGAATTATTACGACAGCTGTTTGAATTGCGTGATAGATGGGAAGAATTATCTACAAATGACATATTCGATTCATTTGTCTTAAACTTTGGATTTAATGAAACGTATCAAATAATTAATTTTAGATTTGATATTGATTTTACAGACACTCCAGAAGTAATTGTAAAGCTATATAATCCATTACCTGCAAAGTATGGAGAAAAATCTAAAGTTTGGATTTCAGAAGAAATTATCAATCCAATATTAGATGTCGTTTCTATTATTCCTAAATATATTCCAGATCCAGTTAATACATTAGCTGGTCCTAATTTTGAATTAGAATCTGAAGAAGGAGGATCTGTAGCAACAGACTTTAAATCTTGGAATGATTTATTATCTACAAATGTATCAACTTCACAACAATTAATTGATTCTCAATTTTCTGGCTCATTAGCAGGAATTAAATTAAATATCAATTATAGATTATTTGACAATTTTGTTCACTATGGATCTGCAGTTGAGCGAGTTAAAAACTTCAAATACAAATTAGAGTTAATTGAATATTATACAAATCAATCTGAAACTTTATCTCAAGTAATCGGAGGAACTATCGTTAACAATAATATATCAGATGTTTACTTTAAAAGAAATGCAGTTGTAAGTGGTTTTGATGATTTTGAAAAGTATTTATTTTTCGAGTCAACAGGTTCTAGATTATATACACATTACGATTCAGGCACGGGCTCAATTGACCCATGGCCTAAAAAAGCAGCTACTGCATTTACTTGGTTAGATGCTTATACTTTATGGAGTACATATAGTAGCAATTGGACCGAAGCAGGAGACCCTGATCCATATGAATATTTTAAAATTCAAGAAGCGACAAATTCTGTTAATGGAGAAACTTATTATGCAGACTTATTAGAAAAAGCTGAAATATACGATAGATTCAATACACATAAACTTCAAAATACAATTCCTTTACATATTCAAGACTCAGACGACTCAGATGAGTTTTTGTTGTTTGTAAATATGTTAGGTCAGCATTTTGATATTTTATGGACTTACGTTAACAGTCTTTCAAGTATACATACTCGAGAAGAACATCCTAAAGATGGTATGTCTGAAGATTTACTTTATCAAGTAGCCTCTTCTTTAGGCATTAATCTATTAAATGGAAGATCATCTTCTGAATTATGGAAATACTCTTTAGGTGTTGATGAAAATGGAATTGCTTTACAAGATGGTACAAATGGAATTACTTCAATTTCAGACGCATCTAATACAAAAGAAATTTGGAGAAGAATTGTAAACAATTTACCTTATATATTAAAAACCAAAGGCACTTCTAGATCTGTAAAAGCTCTTTTATCTTGTTTTGGTATTCCAGCATCCGTATTAACTATTAAAGAATATGGCGGTCCTTCAACATTTACTGATAATGATCATTATCCAGAGTATGTGCATGATGTTTATCATTATGCTTGGAACTCACAAACAGGTAGTTTAGAGTTACCGCTAGCTTCTTATAAAAATAGTTTAAATAATTACGTAGCTCCTAATACGCTAGAATTTAGATTTAAAACAGATAATAACAATTTATATCAATTAGGAAGTTATTATAATGTAATGAGTGACTCATTATACGGTACTTTATATTTAGAAAAAGATGCCGCAGATGATCAAGAAGGTACATTAAGATACTCTTCTTATACTAATTTAATTACAATTCCTAATTTACAAATATTTGATGATAGCTGGCATACAGTTGCTATATCAGAAGAAATAAATCAAGCTAATTCATATTCTCTTGTAAATGTAAATGACATTTATACAAATAACGGATCTGGATTATTAGGAGGAGGCTCAGTATACATTTACGATGAGATAACAACTCAACCTAAAGCATATTGGTCTGGAAGTTTACAGGAACCAGTAAGTATTAATCAACCATTTAGTGGTGGTCAAGTAAAATTTAATAAAGATGGTAATATTGAAAATAAACTTCAACCTGGTATTGCTTCTATATGGGACAATGTTAATAGTTTATTAGGATATATTTACATTACTAGCGTAACTGATTCAACTCCTACTATAACAGTAAATTATATAGAGCCAGCTAGTAATTGGGACGGAGCTGCCGTAGCTTATATTAGTGATAACGTTAATAACGTATGGAAAGGAAATTTAGTTGAAGCTGTAATTAATCAAGTAAGTCAGCCAGGTTCTATAGGTCCAGCAATTATAACAACTTTACAGGTAAATGGAGAGTCACTATTTTTAAAATCATTAGACTTAACTGGAAATCCTACCCCGTTTGGAATTAATTTTCCTATATTCCGTACAAACAACCTAACATCAAATAGTTCGTTTTGTTATACATATGGTTTATTAGATTGGGATGGTAATATAACTAGCTATGCTGGATACGACACCATTACTTACGATACTACTTTAAAAGTAGCTAAATCGCTATATGGCAATACTATATACATTAAATCAGGAAGTCATTCTACGAGTACAGTTACATCAATTTTAAATCGTAATTTAATATCTGATCCATATGGATATAATGCTAATGTACTTAATTTTGGAACTGCCAGTTCCGCTCGTACTATATATGGATTAGGAGGCACTGCATTATCTAAATTTAATGGCCATTATCATGAAATTCGTTTATGGTCTGGATCATTAAATGATAATTCATTAGCTGAGCATGCAGCATCTCCTGCTACATATACGTACAACTCTGATAGAGCTACGTTAACAGCCGGTTCAGAAGCATCTAAACCATATGACCATTTATTGCAACGATTTACTCTAGCAAATAAATCTATATTAAGCGGCTCACTTTATCAGCCTTCAGTACATCCTAATCAAACTGTAAATACAGGATCTTTATATTATACAGGATTTGCAAATTCAGGATCAATTAAATTTGAAGGATTTGAAGAAATTTATTATACACCATCACCTTCGTTAGGAGGTTCAAGTTTATATACAAATAAAGTAAGAATTGAATCTGCAAGTTTAGATCCTAACGTTAGATTGAATACTAAAACTCGAGTTGAGAAATCTTCTTTTGATAGATATTCCATAGACTCTAATAGATTAGGTATTTACTTTTCTCCTCAAACAGCAATTAATGAAGATATTTTTAATCAATTAGGATATTTTGAAATTGACGATTATATTGGAAATCCAAACGATACCTATAACGACACTTACAGAGACTTAAATAATTTTGCAATTTCATATTGGAAAAAATATGAAAATAGAAATGACTTCGAAGCTTATTTCCGTGCTTTGGAAATATACGACTTTACAATGTTTAAATACATTAAAAAGTTATTACTACCTCAAAGATCAAATGCTATTGTAGGTTTAGTTGTAGAACCAAACGTATTAGAAAGAAGTAAAGTTAAATTACTTAATAAACCAGTAATAGAAAACTTAACTAAAGAAGCTAATATTGAACCTGTCGAATTAATTTTAAGTAGTGAGTATCAGTCATTAAAAGGTATTGTAGATGCAATGACAAATGAATTGTCAGTTGATGTTGATCCTATCAAAATAGGAGAAATTAAAGCTGCAAATGAAATTACACTTTCAAGTGAATATGAATATTATCCTAGCACAATTGAAGGAGCTATTAATGTAGATCGTTTAGGAGACGCGTGGACTCAAAATCGTTATATTGGAAAATATAAAGTAGTTGAATCTGGATCATACAATGTATTACAAACTACAGTATATAATTCTAGATTATCTAATCATTTATTAACTGTAGATGAATATTTTTATAGTTCATCCGTATCAGCTTCATTGAATAAGTTTTATTCGTCAAGCTTAAAATATGCAGAAGTTAATAATTTTTATGGCACAGGCAATGAAAATGCCAAATGGTTTGGTAGTAAATTAACAGGAGCCGGAGTTAATATTAATTCTGCTAATACAGTAGATGGCGGCCCAGTAGTAAAAATTACCAAAGTTAATCCGAATACAATAGTATTTGCAAACAATCAGGTTACAACCGTAAATAAATCAATATCAGGAACTAAAACAAAATCAATATAATATTAGATTTTTAAAGAATCTATATTTATTAAAAAGGTATAAATAAAATGGGATACTTAAATAACAGTACAATTACCGTAGATGCTATTCTTACTAAAAAAGGTAGAGAATTACTTGCTCGCGGTAAAGATGAATTTAAAATTACTCAATTTGCTTTGAGCGATGACGAAATCGATTATGATTTATGGAATCCTGCTCATCCACTTGGGTCTGATTACTATGGCGTAATTATAGAAAATATGCCTTTAGTAGAAGCATCGGCAGATGAATCAAATATTATGCGTTATAAATTGGTAACATTGCCTAAGAAAACAGCAAGGATTCCAGTTATATCAGTTTCACAAACTTCAATCAGTTTAACTTCTCCTGGTCAAAGATTTACCGTAGTACCAACTACAACTAACTTTGATAAAGGAAATGCAACTTTAGGCTACACAGCAATTTTATCTAATTCAGATGTTGCTACATTGCAAGTTAACCAACCAGTTACTTCAGGAGTTAGTCCTACAGTACCTAGATTTATTGGAGATTCGGAAGCAGCTCAGACTGTTAGCGCAGTTGGATTTAGCTTTAATTTAATTGCTAAACAACAATTAGTATCAGATGTTCAAGCAACGCTTACTATTATAGGAAATGAAACAGGTGGTAGAACAACAGTTAACGTTACAGTTAAGAAAACATCTTTAGCAACAGCAACTGGTACTTCAATTAGTAACGCACAATAATAAAATTATAAAATAACATGGGAGTAATTAGATTACCATTTGGACAAACAGTAACATTACCAACAGCAATGGCGCCAGCGTCATTAGCTCAAGTATCTGCACCACGAGCTGCATTAGCTCCGGCTGTTAGTTTGCCTCAAACCGCTCAACTTCAAAGTGAAATTGAGACAAGAGCTCGTGCGATAGCAAATGAAATAATCAAGCAGCAGGCATTGCAATCACAGGCAGCTGCTAACGGAAGAGTATTTACTAGATTTGATGCAGCTTCTGATATTATCGAAAATCAAAAGACTTTTGTAACAACTGGATTATTTTCTGGTAATGCAGCGACTATGTCTTATGCTTATACAGGTTCTATTCAATCAGCAGCATCAAAAGGATATTATTATGATGTATGGAATGGTAATGCTACCACTTCAGAATCACAATTTTCAATTGCATGGGGTCATAGATTAGGTTCTGGATCTTCAGCAGCTGGAACGCTAAACGATTCTCCTGCTCGAGCTATTTATTCACAATATCGTTTATTGCTATTAAACCCTGGCGACACAACATTTACTTTTGGTGATGGTCAATCTTCAGATTCAGTATATGCAGTTAATTTTAATAGAGCTAGAATCAAAGATAAATTAGATCCAGGAAATTGGCAAATTAATTTAGGTAATTTAAGTGGTTCTGCACCAAACAATGCACATACCGGTTCAAACGTAGCGTATTTAGGAACTTCAGTTATTAAATTAATTGACGATTCAGGTCAAACTCAAGAAACTAATTTAACAGCAGCGGGTAGAGTATTTAATATTGTATCTGGTACAATTACCAATGGAGTTCATAATTCAACAGCTCCTAAATATTATGGATTAGCTTACCCAGATATGGGAATGTTAATTTTAAATGGAGATGCAATGAATGCATCAGCTTCATTTAACATAGTATCTGGCTCAAATGTAGCAGGAGATAATGCTTGGAAATTATATACAGCAATTTCAGGAGCAATGAGCGCTGATAGAGTTAATAATGCGATGCAAGCAAGAAATGAAGAAACAGTAACTTCAACTCACTTCTTTGTAAGAATTAAAAATGGTGAATATAACTTTTCAAATAACCCAACGTTCACAACAGGTTCAGTAGGTGAATTTGCTCAAGCAACATTTATCGGAGATCCTAAAACATATATTACGACAGTAGGTATGTATAACGATCGTCAAGAATTACTTTCAGTTGCTAAATTATCGCAACCAATTCAGAAATCATTTAGCAATGAAGCTTTAATTAAAGTTAAGTTAGATTTCTAAAAACATAAAAAACACCAATAAGTAGGCTCTTTGATATTTATATTAAAGAGCCTATCTACTATATATGGGAAAACCAGGTGCATTCAAAAAAATAGGTAATCAAGACCAAACGATTACTCCTTTTAAGGCTTTCAAGTCTTGGAGATATGAGTCAACAGCTAGTTTAGACGCTTCTGGAATTGATAGATTAGTTGCAATTAAACCTAATCCAAACGTTTATTCAGGAAATAAAGTAACTTTGGAAACATGGCAACGAGAATTAGATTCAGGATCTTTATTAGTCAATTCTGCTAACTTTAAAGAATCTGCTTTAATGTGGTACAGTCTTGATCATTTATATTTTAAAAGAGCTGGTAAACCTTTTGAAACATTTGGCTATTCAGACCCATATAAAATAGAAAGAACTTTATTTGATGAAGCTTCTATTATTTCAATTCCACAAAAACAATTTGGAGAAGGAATTAAACCAGGCTCTGTTAAATTGCATTTAACCAATCCTGCATTGTTAGCAACTTCAATGTCGTTTGTAGATGATGGAAAAGGCAATTTAATAGATTTGGCATTACCAGAGCCAGTTGATCAAGAACTTTTATATTTAGGATTTAATTCTTCTACATATGCAAAGAATTGGACTTCAGAAACAGTATCCACTGAAGATACGGATATAGTAAATGTATTTAAAGTAGATACTATAGTACCTGAAGTAACTGTAACAGGTAAAAATGTTTGGATATCTCCTAAATATGAATTACCTTCAGGATCTTGGGGTAATGCAGCACATTTCTATGAAGATAGTTATATTCGAATTCCAAACAAAGATGAATTCAATTTTAAACAATCTCAAGATTTTGCAATTTCATTCTGGCTTAAGCGAGATGCAGTAACTGCAACAGATCAATATGTGTTATCAAAACGCACAACAGGCACGGCAGAAACTCTTAATAAAAAATTAATTAATACTTTAGATGTAAATGTTAACGCATCACAATATCCATTTGAAATTTATTATCCTTCAGGTTCATTTGCATTAACTTGTAAAATGTCTGATGGCGGAAGCACTTCTACATTATCAAACATACATAATGTTAGTGATCGAATTCACGTAATACTTCAAAAAACAGGTTCATTGATGCAACTATGTATTAATGGAGTCGTAGCTGGTAGCACAAATGCGCCAAAAGGTAATTTCCATAACAATGCAGATGTATTTTTAGGCTCGTTAGGATTAAATTCAAATAGTATAGGCAATAAAGGATTTGTAGGAGCTATTGATGAATTTTTCATTTTCAATAAAGCATTAAATAACACAGAAAGAGCTACAATATCAACTACTTCATATGATGTATTAATGAGTACCAATACCAATGCAGTTGGAAATGTATTTTATGAGCATGGTATTATTGTAATTTCAGATCCTAGACCAAAATATGGAAAAGGAATTTATAGAATGTTCAATGATAAAGTATATAACTACTTAACAGGTCAGACACAGCAAGGTAATTTAACTGAATTTTATTTAGAATTTAATTCAACAGTTACTTTATATGAGCATGAATATATTTGCAAACTAAAAGAAGATGAATTTAACTTTACATCTAATCCAACAATTCGAGAAGATAACAATGTAAATTCAGAAGTACCAAAAGCAATAGTATCAAATACTCATTTTGCTCCTTATATTACAACAGTAGGTTTATATACTAAAAATGGAGAATTAGTAGCAGTAGGAAAATTAGGAACACCAATTAAAAAACGAGATGATGTTGATTTAAATCTTATCATTCGTTTCGATATATAAAACAAAATATAGTTATGGCAAGAAAAAACCCATATAGTAAAAAAGCGGTTGCAGCTAAGTACGGATTCCGTAGTGGCTTGGAAATGGATATTGATAATTCTTTAAAAGAGCAGGGAGTTGATGGAGAGTATGAACAGCATATAATTGAATATGTTAAACCAGAAACTAAACACAAATATCACCCTGACTTTAAACTTCCAAATGGAATATTTGTAGAAACAAAAGGAAGATTTTTAACAGATGACAGAAAAAAGCATTTGTTAATTAAAGCTCAGCATCCAGAATTAGATATTAGATTTTTATTTCAAAACTCTAAAAGTAAAATTAGTAAAGGATCAAAAACTACATATGCCGATTGGTGTATAAAGTATTCGTTCAAATTTGCAGACAAAGAAATACCTGCAGATTGGCTAAAATAATTTGGAGTAACCGAATGATTATCTTATATTTAATCTAGATGATAAGTACTAAGCTAATCCAATTGATCGAGTCTGTCTTAGGCAGAGGTAAGGTTACTAACAAAGGTAACATAGCTCATCATTGTCCATTTTGTCATTCTCCTAGAAAGAAATTAGAAGTACAATCTGTTACAAGTGATAAAGGAGAAAATCCTTGGCATTGTTGGGTTTGTAATAAGTCAGGTAAAAAGCTTTCGACCTTATTTAAGGCATTAAACGTAAGCCGTGATAAACTGTCTGAGCTGTATAAATTACTTAACAGCCAACCCAAATATAGTAACAGTAAGAACGACGGCTTACGCCAATCTATGACGGTCCTAGACCTGCCTAAAGAGTATATTCCCTTGTATAAACATTCTGAATCTATAGAATATAAAAATGCTATACATTATTTAAGAGCCAAACGAAAAATATCTCTTTCTGAGATAGTAAAATATGGTATTGGATATTGTGAATCAGGTGAATATAGTAAAAAGATTATAATTCCTTCATATGATGAATTTGGTAAATTAAATTTCTTTGTAGGAAGAGCTTATTACGACGCAGAATCATTTAAACATAAAAATCCAGACTATTCTAAAAATTGTGTTGGATTTGAATTATTTATAAATTGGTCACTTCCTATTGTATTAGTAGAAGGTGCATTTGACGCAATTGCAGTTAGACGAAATGTTATTCCATTATTTGGTAAAACTATATCTGAAGATTTGCGTAAAAAGGTTATAGAAAACAAAGTTACTCAAGTATATATTTGTCTTGATAAAGACGCTCAAAAACAAGCTCTAGAACACGCAGAGTATTTTATGAACAATGGAGTGCAAGTTTATTTTGTTGATTTACAAGAAAAAGATCCAGCAGATATTGGATTTGAAAGAATGTGTACATTAATAAAAGAAACTCAACCATTAACTTTTGCGAAATTCATAGAGTATAAATTATTTGCATAATGAAAACATTTAATATTGGAATAGATAAAATTGATAAAATATATCATTTAGCTGATATCCACATTAGAAATTTAAAAAGACATCAAGAGTATAAAACGGTATTTGAAAGAACTGTAAATGCTATTAAAGCAACTATAGGTCCTAATGATATTATATTTTTAGGAGGAGATATTGTGCATGCCAAAACGGATATGACACCGGAATTAGTACAATCTGTGCAAGAGTTCTTTAAAATGTTTGCAGATATTGCTCCGACAATATTAATTACAGGTAATCACGATTGTAATTTAAACAATAAATCTAGATTAGATGCATTGACTCCAATTGTAAATGCACTTAATCATCCAAACATGTATTATCTCAAAGATTCTGGGGTATATCATATAGCCGACAAACACTTTGTAGTTATGTCTGTTTTTGATAAACCTAAAGATTTCATCAAAGCAGATTCATTTACTGGAGATTATAAAATTGCACTTCATCATGGAGCTGTAAATAACGCTTTAACTGACATTGGATTTCGGTTAGTTAATGACAATGTAGATATTGATACTTTTAAAGGATATAATATTACATTGTTAGGGGATATTCATAAACCTAATCAATATTTAGACGAGGCGAAGACTATCGCATATCCAGGTTCACTTATACAGCAAAATTACGCAGAAGCTTTACTTCATGGAATGTTAGTGTGGGATACAAATACATCTCAAGCAGAGTTTGTAGAAATTCCAAATGACATTTGCTATTATACTTTGGAAATTGATAATAACAATTTCAATCCAATTCCAGATTTATTAAAAGGTAAAACAATTCGTCTTAGAATTAAGTCACAAAATACAGAACCCGCAGATTTAAAAGCAGCTATTGCTGAAATTAAAACTGATTTTAATATTGAAGAGTTTACAATTCAAAAAGTTAATGACTTTACTCAAAATAAAACTCGAGTACAAAAGATTAATATTGGAGATGTTCGAGATACTGAATATCAAAATGAACTTATTTCAAAATATTTAGAAAATAAATTTGCGTTAGATGATGATATCTTAGATGGAGTTCGCCACGTTAATAGAACTGTAAATTCAGGATTACCTACATTAGAAATAAATCGAAATGTATCTTGGATTCCAAAGCGATTTGAGTTTTCAAATATGTTTAGTTATGGAATTGACAATGTAATTGACTTTACTAATATGAAAGGAGTGTATGGAATATTCGCTCCTAACGCTTCAGGTAAATCAACAATGTTAGATGCTATTACATATTGTATATTTGATAAATGTGGAAGAACATCTAAAGCTTCAAGTGTAATGAATAATAAATCTGGTTCGTTTAAATGTAAATTTAACTTTGAATTAGATGGAAAAGATTATTTTATTGAAAAGATAGCAACTAAAGGAAGAGGTAACCACGTAAGGGTAGATGTTGACTTTTATACTATAGACGATTTAGGTCAAAAAGAATCTTTAAATGGTAAAGAAAGAAGTGAGACAAACGATCATATCAGACAATTATTAGGAACTTATGAAGATTTTGTTTTAACTGCGTTGTCAGTGCAAAATAACAATTCAGGGTTTATTGATATGGCTCAAAAAGATCGTAAAGATTTGTTAGCACAGTTTTTAGATATTAATATATTTGAAGATTTGTATAATATTGCCAATCAAGATATTAAAGAAGTAGCTACATTAGTTAAAGAGTATCAAAGGCAAGATTTTGGAACTCAATTAGCACAAGCAATAACAGACATTGACACTTTCTCTAAAGAACATAAAAGTTATCAAATTGATAAACTTGAATTAGAAAGTAAAATTGAAAAGATAAATGAACAAATACTTCAATTAACTGGAGATTTAGTTCCAATTGATTCTTCAATTGAAAATATTGATTTATTAAATGACACAAAATCTAAAGTAGAAAAATTAGCAATTGATTTAAGCATTGATGCTGTAAATAAAACGGAAGAATCATCTAATGTTGAAATCAAAATTGCAGAATTAAATTTGGAATTGAATAAATTTAATATTTCAGAAATTCAAGCTCGTATAGATGTTTTAGAAAGTATTAAAACTAATGAAAATACTTTAGTAGGTCATGTAGAAAGGCTTAAAGCAGAAGTTCGTCATAAGCTAGAAAAAATGGAAAAGCTTAATGATTTAGAATATGATGAAAATTGTAAATTCTGTATGGATAACGTTTTTGTTAAAGACGCTATTGCTACTAAAGCTTCTATAGAGCATGATAAATCAGAAGCTCAAGAGTTAGCAAATAAATTAGATGTAGTTAAGCAAAAAATTGCAGAATTAATTCCTTCTGTTCAAGAAAAAGAAGATTATAATAAATTGCAAAGAGAAATTCATCAAAATGAATCTGTTAAATCTTCTATCGAATCTGCATTACATCAAATAGATTCTAAACAACATCAATTAGCAACTAAATTAAATGAAGTTGTTCATCAAATTGAAGAATATTATAAAAAAGAAGCTGCTATTAAAGAAAATAAATTAATTAAAGCAGTTATCAATAACTTAAATGACGAGGTATCTTCATTGAAATCAGATTTAAGTATTTTAAATGATGATATTTTAAATTGTCATTCAAATATGTTAGTTGCTGAAAAATTAAAAGAAAAAGCAGAAGAATCTATTGTCAAATTAAAAGATTTAACACAGCAGTATAAATTCTATGAATACTATTTACAAGCAGTAAATCGAGATGGAGTTCCATATGACTTAATTACTACGGCAGTTCCATATATTGAACAAGAAATCAATAATATACTTACTCAGTTAGTTGATTTCAATTTAATGCTTGAAATGGATGGTAAAAATATTAATTGTTATATTGTATATGATCAAGATAACTTCTGGCCAATAGAATTAACTTCAGGAATGGAAAAGTTTGTATCGTCACTAGCAATTAGAACTGCATTGATCAATGTATCTTCATTACCTAGACCAAATTTCCTAGCTATTGATGAAGGATTTGGTGTACTTGATTCTGACAACTTAAATTCCATATTCAATTTATTTGATTATTTAAAAAGTCAATTTTCATTTATGTTAGTAATTTCTCATATTGACTCTATGAGAGATGTAGTAGACCATTTAGTAGAGATTGTTAAAACCAACGGAAATTCCAAGATCTATTACATTTAGATATTTATTTTAAATAGATACCTAATCAAGTAATGGCTAAAAAAGAAATAACATACCAAGGTCTAGTCGACTTAAACGTTCAGGTAGAAGACATTAGTTTAAGCTCACCCAATTATTTCAGAGTGTCTAAACTGCCTTCTGAATTTACTGCTGGTAAAAACGTGTTTCGGTTCAAAGGAAACGCTTCATTATTTGCAGAAGGAGCTCCTATATACATTGAAATTTTAGATGCAAATGGAGATCCAATTTATTATGAAACTAGTTTAGATTTAGAGTCAGCAGAACAAGCTGCTATTGTTACAGTTTATATAAATGAAGATACTGCCCCAGGCGTAGCAATTATTGCTATTTGCAGTACTGCAAACTATGACATTGATGGAAAGATATTAGATACAACACAAATTAATGTTCGTTGGACTAATCAAATTTATATTGATGTTTCTAAAAGAAATGAAGCTGAAATAATTTTTGATGCCCTTCCAGAAGTCACTGTATTTCCATCAACAGGTTCTTATATAGTTAAAACTTATTTCGGAAATAATAAAGTAGCTCAATTAGCATTTTCATCATCTAAATATTATTATAGAAACGATACACCAATTGTAACTGGATATATTGGAAATATTGGAAATGGAGTAGCTGCTAATTATGTAATTGATCCAAATAGTTTAGAAGCCGCGACAATTACATTTCCAATATCTTCATTACAGAATGCAACTCCAGCTGCTCTTAACACAATAACTACTACTCAATTTACTAGCAGTGTTGATTCATTTATTTATAACACAGATATTTTATGGTTTAATCTAGATCAAGCTTATGGAGACACATGGGATCCATTAACCGCTAAATTATTAATTGCCGGAGCAATACCAGTAAATAAAACAGTATCTGATTATTTAAGTGTAGGTCAAGAAGTTCAATTAGCAGTTGACACCTTTTACGATTATGAAATAATTACAGCAAGAATTGTTAGCATTAATAGTAGTAATGAAATAACTTTAGATAATACTACTTCTATTACTGATCCATTATACACAGGTACTCTGCTACCATCTATAGGAATTAAACTTGCACAACCTTTAACAGTTGATCAGACTAACGGAATTGAGCATATTTATAGCAATGCTTCTTTTAGTACAAATCCAACATTTACATTTGAACAATTACCAAATGTAAGTGCTAGTACTCAAAATACAAACAATTTAGTTACTGTATATTTTAACAATTTAGAACCTCAAACAGGAACAGTATCTAAAATTAGATCATATTATCGCTCATCGGGTATTGGAGAATATATTCTTTCAAATGAAACAGATATATCTGGACAAGAAACAGAATTTGGATTTAATACAAATGTAGTAACCGCTTCGTTCTTTTTACCTACAACTCAAAGAAATGATAAATTAGATTTTAAATTTGAATTTGTTAATCCTGCTGGATTTGTTTCAAAACAAGTTGTAGAATCTGTAAACAATACATTTTTAGGTGGCAACACTTACATAGGAGGTGATGATAATTTATTAACGGGATCTTTATATGTAGCAGGCTCAACTGGAACTGGAGTTCACATTTCAGGAAAAGGAAAGTCAGCGATGATTCGCAGTATTGGATATACAGGATTTCAAAATGCAATCGCGCCAGGAGGAACGGGAGGATTTGTAATGTATTCTGGATCTATTCAACCTTTATTAGGTTCCGCAGAATCATATTCTGGAGTAGGTTTAGAGTTAGTAGCAAATTCAGCTTCTTATTTTAAATACGCTACTGCAGGAGGTGGAACGTTAGACATTAGAACAAATTCATTCTTTTTTGGATCGCCTAGTTCATCTTTTATAAGCTCATCTAATGGAGCAATTTCAATATTCTCTAATAATTTCAAATTAAATACAATAGGTCAAGTTACTGCTTCTGCAATTTTAGTAAATAAAGTTGTTGCTAGTACAGCTCAGACAATGATTGATACTTCCAATGCTATATTGGACGCTACAAATTTAGGAAGAACTTTATATCACGATCCAACCGAGTATACTGTACAGTCAGCTAGTTTTTCTGGATTTAACACTACAGGTACATATATAGGATCTACAGTATTTCAAGGATTGAAAAATGAGTTTAAGTATACTATATCATATCAAAATAAAATGATAATTTCTGCGGCCGCAAGTGCAGTTGTTACTAAAACAACTAGTTTAATTGCTAGTTGGTCATATGCAAATTCCGGATCTAATTACGACATGACTCATTTTTATACTACCAATATGTCATTGAATGGCACTGCAGTTGGAACTTATACTAAAACGTTTTCTGAAGATTTAGCTGAAGGTTCAGCTCTTGAATTAACTAATCAAGTTCCATTCGGAGGGTCAGATTATACAGGGTATCAAGGAAAATTAATGCGAGTTGATTTGTATTTAAGAATAGGAGGGCCTTCAGGCGCGAGTGGTATTTCAACTATAACAGGCTCGATTAAAAATATTACTATAACAGGTACTCGAGGTTTAGGGTCTTCATGGGGTCAGGAATTAACAGAAGATCCAATTGGAGGAGGATTTTTTTAAAATTTAATTTAATAACAATACAGATATTTATTACAAAGACCAATTAAAATGGCTATAACAAATTTATCATCTCAATACATTTCATCTTCATTTCAAAGCTTGATGCAAGTATCAAGTTCCAATGCAGTATACAATGGATCAGGAACTCAAATAACTACATTGTTAGTTAGTGCGTCTTACGCCACTACATCATCATACGCTTTAAATGCCGCAACTGGATCGCAAGGAACTTCTGGTGCTCAAGGTGCTACGGGTACAGCAACTCAAGGTATTCAAGGTCGTCAAGGAGTTACTGGTACAGGAACTCAAGGAGCGACTGGCGCAGGTGCTCAAGGTACTATAGGTACTCAAGGAAATTCAGGTGTTCAAGGAGCGACAGGCACTAGCATTCAAGGAGTTCAAGGTACATCTGGCGCAGGAGGAAGTCCTGGTGGAAGTAATTATGATGTGCAATATAATAATGCTGGAAGCTTCGGTGGAACTAATTTATTAATAATTTCCGGTAGCGGCGTGTTTAATACAGCTGCTGTTTACAATAAAGCTAGCTTTATAATTAACGATGCAGATGCATCCGGAGATTCATATGGAACTAGAACTCAGATATCAGCAATTGCCGGTACAGTATACGATTTTACCGGAACTAATTTAAAAGTTCTTGATGGTAATATTATGGAGCTAGCTCCTATAGGAGTTGGAGCTTCTTTCAATATCGGTGATGTAATACAATTTGTAGCAGCATCAGGTGAATGGGAAGCAATAACAAACGCTTCTGATACAAAATTAGCAGAGGGTAGTATTGGCGTAGTAGTTGAATCGACTGGGTTTGGATCAAATGTTAAAGTATTGTTTAACGGATTAATTGTTGTTAAAGCACATGGCGCATATTGGGGTGGGTTTAGTTCAGGTATACTACCTAGTCGTACTGTATATCCTCGCGATACGACTGGCGGAGGCATTACGACATTAGGTACTACACGTCCAGGTACAGCTGGATACATTTTACGAGCTTTAGGCACTGTCTTAGCAGATACTTTAGATACTCCTGGCGACCATTGGTTAACTGTACAATGGAGACCTGAACTTAAAGGAACTGTAATTTAAAATTTATATTATCAATCATGATAAAAAACGTAGTAGCAATATATCCAGGAAGATTTCAGCCGTTTGGTAAACATCACGCAGCTGCCTTCAAATGGCTGCAACAACACTTTGGCGGAGCGAATTGCTACATAGCAACTTCGAATGTCATAGACCTACCTAAATCGCCCTTTTCTTTCAAAGACAAGGCAGACATTATAAGACATTATGGTTTCGACGATAGGCTTGTACAGGTAAAGAATCCATATAAAGCGGAGGAGATAATGCGCAATTACAAGCCAGAGGATACTGCAGTAGTATTTATGGTAGGTGCAAAAGATATGAAAGAAGATCCTAGGTTTAAAATTGGTAAAAAGAAAGATGGATCTGATTCATATTTTCAAGAATATGAAGCAAATAAAACAAATCTTCAACCTTTTGATAAACATGGATATTTAGTAGTTGCACCCCACGTTTCAATGAGCGTTCCAGGATACGGAGAAATGTCAGGTACCTCAATGAGAAAAGCTTTAGGTGATGTAAAAACTCCTAGATCTCAAAAGATAAATTTATTCAAAGCTGTTTTTGGTTGGTATGACGAAAAGCTAGCTAAAATGATATTTGATAAATTAGAAGCTGTAAATGAATCTAAATTATCAATTGCAGAAGTAATGAAAAAAAAGAATTTAAAAATAGAAACAACTCAACCAGATCAAACTAAATTATTTAGTAAAGATTGGTGGAATGAATCGTTAGAATTAACAGAGGCAGTTTCAATTGAAGATATTAAATCTAAATTTAGTAAGTTTGTAAAAGCTATTAAGCAAGAAAGTCAAGAAACCAAAGAAGCTTTCAAGCTATTGATATTAGCTGCAACTGGAAAGAAAACTTTAACAGACGCTGAACAAAAACAAATAGGAGATCAATTAAAAGATGTTCTTAAAACAATTGGATTAACAGCAATTGCAGTTATGCCAGGAGGATTTATTGCTGGTATATTAATTAAAGTACTTAAAGCAGAAAAATACATAACTCCTTCTTCATTTATGGAAGGATATATGTCTCCAGAACAACAAAAAGCACATGACGAGAAAATGATTAAACTAAAAGACTTTTTAGATACTAATACAGGTAAGCCATTTGTATACGATTTCGATGAATTTCCTAAAACCGTTTATGGAGTAAATATTGAAGAGTCTTTGATCATGGAAGGCGGAGCGGGTGGTCATATGGCGCATCCATTTAATATTCCAACGGTTAAGACAGGAAAAGATTTAGTTACTGTATTTCAAAGATCAATTGATTATTTGAAAAAAGGACCTGCTTCTGTAAAAATTGATGGAGTAAATGCTTCTATTCGTTTAATTACGCTAGACAATAAAAAGACTTTTGTAATGGATAGAGGTTCTAATAAACCTTTAGATGTTAAAGGAATTACCAAAGCAGAATTAACAGATCGTTTTGGTGAAGGTCATGGAATGATTAAAATTGGAGGTACTGTATTAGATATTTTCAATGAAGCATTATCTGAAATTACGCCAGCTCTTAAAAAATTAGGATTATGGGATAATCCTAACGTAATGTTCAATTTAGAATATGTAGCTGGATCAACTAACGTATTGTCTTATAATAAAAATTTCCTAGCAGTTCATGGATTGTTAGAAATTGCACAAGTAACTCCAACTAAAAGAGCTACTAAAGAAAAAGCATATAATAAAGCAGCAATGCAAGACTTATTAAATAATTTAGTACCGTCAGCATCAGAGCGTGGATATGAAGTGCTAGGTTCTATTCCAACTACATTAGATGGAGAACCTGATTTGTCAAAAGAATTAAATAAATCATATACAGTTAATTTCGGAGATAAAAAAGAAACTAAAACTCTTTCTCAATGGTTAGCAAAAGCAACTATACCAGACGGAGATATTAAAACCGTAGATGGTAAAAGAATAGCTGCTTTATCTAAAGATGTTTTAATTAAAATATCAGACGGGGTAGCTTTACCAGAATACATTGCAGATCCTAAAGATTACAAAGCTGCAGTAGATGGGTTTGTTATTTACATAGCTACTATGAAATTAGGAGATGCTATTTTAGCTAAGCTAAATTCTCCATTAGGCCCCGTATCAGAGCATGAAGGTATTGTTATTCGTGATACTAAAATTTACAATAAACCATTTAAAATTACTGGTAAATTCATTTTAGGCGGATTAGCGACATCTTTTAAAAAATAAGATAATTATTATTATAAATAAAAAAATGCCATGGCAACGAAGTTACGTAATATAGAAGCAATTAAAAAAATGCTAGATGGTACTCACCGTACTCAAAATAAAACAACGGTTGGGTTTTCAGATGCAGATAAAGTTGCTAATCAAAACAAAAAAAGAGCGGTTGGTGAATGTTGGGTTGAGAATGGGGATGAATGGGAGCAAAGAGAAGGCTTTAAAATTAAAAAGGGTAAAATGGATGAAATCCGTCAACTCATTGCTAATAAAATGCCGTCGACATGTCCTAAGTGCAATAATTCAATGACAAAGCGATTGGATGAAAAGTTCTGGAAGTTAGAAAAACATTGTTTTGACTGTCAAGTAGATTTCGAACATAATCTTCGTATTGAAGGAAAATATGAAGAGTATGAAAAAGAAAGAATGCTTAAAAATGCAGAAGCTTGGTTAAAAGATGCAGAGCAAGAGGCTAAAGAATTAATTGAGTCTTTTAGAAACCCTGCTAACTTTACCAATGTAGATGGCACGACAGAACAATGGAATGGTGGAATGACTGCAGAAGAAATTGCAGACAAAATAGAAAAAGAATTTGTACTTTTCAAAGAAAACTTTATAAACGAATTAAACAACAACAATAAGTAATGACGCAAATTATAGTAGCATTTTTAACTGGTGTCGCAGGCCCAATATTAGTTATGCTAATCAAAGCTCATTTAGACAGCAAAAAATCTCCATCCGATATGGTTGCAGATGCTGTAGAAATAGGAAATTTAGTAACCACTAAAATTGAACATATAAAAGATGAATTCAGCGCAGATCGAGTATGGGTAGCTCAATTTCACAATGGAGGTCATTTTTATCCAACCGGAAAATCAATAGCTAAATTCAGTGTATTTTACGAAACCGTTAAAGTAGGAATTCAATCAATACAAAATAATTTCCAAAATATACCAGTTAACTTATTTTCAAAATCAGTTAATGAGTTATTAGAAAATGATATAATTGAAATTCACGATTTTAAAGATGAAAAAATTCCAACATTTGGATTGAAATATATAGCAGAAGAGTCTGGATGCAAATCTGGATATTTATTTGCAATTAAATCTATAGATGGTAAATTTATTGGCACTTTAGGTTTAGATTTTACAAAAAGAAAAACTAAATTAGATATTGAATCTATAAATCATTTAGCAGTACACGCTTCAGCAATAGGTGGAGTATTAATGACACATTTACAAAAATAATAAACATATAATGGATCCTAAAATTTCAAAAGACTTAAAAAAGGCTACTGAAGAACTTCAGTCTAAGATGCTTGTAATGCAACAAGCTGAAGCTGATATGTTAACTCTTAAAACTGCATTTGTAAACGCTACAGATCCAGCTAAAAAAGAAAAACTAAAGCCAGCATTAATTGCAATGGCTAAAAAATTAAAAGCAGCAGAAGCAGAAGCTGATCAAGCAGATGCAATGTTTCATAAAGCATTGTCATTAGAACCAGAAGATGTAGTTGATTTATTAGATCATAAAATTCAAGAGCATATTATTCGTACTACTATTAGAAAGATTGTTAAAGAATCTTTAAATGAAGCAGTAGAAGAGCCAGTTTCATTACATGATGAAATTTCAAAGTGGTTTACTTCTAATAAAAAGAAATTGGAAGATTTAGCAGATGAAGATGCATGGGATGAGTTTTACGATTTAGGATTTGAGAAATTCCCAGATGCAGATCAAGACGATGTAGCTCAAGCAATGAATACTTGTGCTATCGCTGCTGATTGGTTTGAAAATGAAATTGAAGATTTTAGACAAACTGAAAAGGATTTGGAAATGATGGCATTCGGAGAAAAGAGTCAACAAAAAGGAATTAAAATGGGCGATTATGATAAAAAAATGAAAATGCCTAAAGAATCTTCAACCGAATTATATATCGAGTCAAAAAAAAAGATAACAAGGTAATTGAGGAATCTGAATATAAAGGCAGAAAAGTAAAATTAGGCAAACCATTTTATACTCCAGGAGGTCCTAGAAAGCGTGCAGTATATGTACGAAATGAAAAAGGAAATGTAGTAAAAGTAGGATTTGGTGAGCCAGGAATGAAAATTAAAAAGAACAATCCAGCTCGAAGAAAATCTTTTAGAGCAAGACATAATTGTGAAAATCCAGGACCTAGGTGGAAAGCTAGATATTGGTCATGTAGAGCTTGGTAAAAATAAAATAATAATGAAAACCGAATTAATACAAGAATCTATTAGACTTAGAAAATTAGCAGGTTTAGTAATTAACGAAGATGCTACAGATGATAAAGCAGCTGAAGAAGTAAAAGATTTAATTACTAAAGTTTCAAACTATGAAGAGTTTGTTGCTAAATTAGGTACATTAGCGTCTGATAAAAAAGTGCAAGCATTTATCACTTCAGGCAGAACAGACGGAGACCAAACAGATGATTTATTAAAAGCAGTTTCAAAAGCAATTAAAGTAACTGATTTAAGACCTACTCAAAATGAAATTGATGTTAATGGGTCATTGAAGTGGCCATTAACAAAAGCAGATTCTCTAGCTAATTGTTTAGGAAATAACACAGTAACTATTAAAGCTCCAATTGTAACTTACAATGGAGAATATATTATAGACGGACATCATAGATGGAGTCAGTTATATGCTATGAATTCCAGAGGTGTAATTGATGCTATTGATTTAGTAGGACCTAAAATAAATCCTGTAGATGTATTAAAGATAGTACAATTAGCTATTGCAGCTGAATTAGGTAAAGTACCAACTCAAAGCGTGCAAGGTCAAAATCTTTTAAAAGCAGACGCTAAATTTGTTCGTGAGTATGTTATTAAAAATATCACTCCAGAGTGTATTGATGTATTTAAAAGATTTCGTTCTAAAGTTGCAAATGTAAATAAAGCAGAAGGAATTGCAGATGGTATTGTAGTACCTAATATTAATTCAATGCAAAAAACATCACAGCCAGTAGCCGGAGCACCTAAAAGAGATGTAATGCCTCAGACTGATGATGCAGTTAATGCAATGAAAAATATTTCCAAAGGAGTTGTTAATTATAATGAGCCGTATATACAAGAAGAATCAGTAAATAAAAAATTAGATAATATGCTTAAAAAGTCTATTATCAAAATAAAATAATATGATAAAATTAGTAGATTTATTAAAAGAAGACGAAGCACCAAAGTGCCCCGTAGCTACTCAAAACGTTGAGGTTAATTTAGAACATCGTCAAATTGCTATTGACAAATATGGATATGGTCCATTGAATCCGAACAATCCAAATATTAAATTTTGGAAAGATAAAGCGGCTACTTGGAAATTAGATACCATGGAAGAAGCTAAGGATTCAAGATGTAATTCATGTGCCGCTTTTAATATTACTTCTAGAATTTTAAATTGTATTGAAGTTGGATTAGCATCTGGAGAAAAGTACGTAGCTCCTGAAGAGAAGCCAGTAGAACAAGGGCCAGAACAACAAATGGAAGCTGCTGAAGTACCTTCATGGTTACAGCCAGAAGCTCCTGAAGCTGAGGCAGAATTAGATGATACTCAAGGAGCTGAAAAAGACGCTTGGAATACTATAGAAGCTGGAAAATTAGGATATTGCACAATGCTTAAATTTAAGTGTGCAGGTTCGAGAACATGTAATGCTTGGATTGTAGGCGGTCCTGTAAAAGATAAATAATTTATGTTAATTACCACAGTTTTAGAAGCTCAAATTCTAGCTGCATTTCAAAAAATGACAACTGGAGAAACTGATTTAGCAGCTGCGCAGCGAACTCTTGCAAAAGATTTAGCAACCGCAATAGATGCTTATATTAAAACAGCTACAGTAATCGTTCCTCCAGGACAATCAGTAACCGGCGTAGCAGGTCCAGCACCAGTAGTTGCAACCACAGTAACGCCGTCAGCCCCGGCAATTATTACCTAATATTTACTACCTTTATATTTATATTAAATAAAAAGGTAGATTATGACATTTATTAAAAAGAATTTTTCTTACATTATAATCGCTGTACTTGCTGCAGTGATTTTTTTACAACGTTCTTGTTCAACCACTACAAAAGATGGTAAAGAAATTTTAAAAATTGATGGAAAAAAATATGAGGTAATTAAACGTGAAATTGATACTGTAAAAGTATCAGTTAATCACAATGTTTATAAACAAGGAAAAGACATTTATCGAGATGTTCCAGTATATATTCAAATTCCTGCAAACGCTGACACAGCTGCAATTATTAAAGAATATTTTGCAATGCACGTTTACAAAGATACATTAAATTTAAAAGATAGTTTAGGATATGTTTCTGTAATAGACAGCATTACTAAAAATGGGTTAGTTGGTAGACAATGGAATGCACAAATAATTAAAACTGTAATTAACAATACAACATATTTAAAAGAATTACCTAGAACTCAATTATATTTAGGAGGTTCATTAGGAATTCAAAAACCTAGTTACACTACAATAGGATTTAATGCAATATTAAAAACTAAAAAAGACCATATGTATGGATTAGGAATTGGAACAAATTCTGAATTAAATACATATATCCAAGGTTCTATGCTTTGGAAGATTTCACTTAAAAAATAAGTTATGAGTCAACAATCCTTAAAGGATATTATAAGAGAAGAATACAAGAAATGTTTACAGGATCCGGTTCACTTTATGAAAAAGTATTGCCAGATCCAACATCCTCAAAAAGGTAAAATTCCATTTCACTTATATCCATTTCAAGAGACCGCATTAAGAGACCTGCGAGACAACGATTATAACATCATATTAAAATCTAGGCAACTAGGTATCTCTACATTAAGTGCAGGCTATGCACTATGGCTTATGACGTTTTTTGGGGATAAAAATATCCTAGTAATTGCGACTAAACAAGAGGTTGCAAAAAATCTAGTATTAAAGGTAAAAGTCATGTATGAAAATTTACCTTCATGGCTTAAATTACCAGCAGCAGAAGATAATAAATTATCACTCAGATTAAATAATGGGTCTCAAATCAAAGCAACTTCATCATCAGGTGACTCTGGTCGTTCTGAAGCATTGTCTTTATTGATTATAGATGAGGCTGCGTTTATTTCCAATGTAGAAGAAATTTGGATATCAGCACAGCAAACGCTAGCAACAGGAGGTGGAGCTATTATATTATCAACTCCTAATGGTACTGGTAATTTTTTCCATAAAACATGGGTAGGAGCTGAAGAGAAGCGAAACAGATTTAATACTATTAGATTGCATTGGTCAGTGCATCCTGATAGAAATCAAATTTGGAGAGATAAACAAGATGAACTATTAGGACCTAAAGGAGCAGCTCAAGAATGTGATTGTGACTTTATTTCTTCTGGACATACTGTAATTGATGGTGCTTTATTACAATGGTATAATCAAACTACAATACAAGATCCTATAGAAAAAAGAGATTCTGAAAATTTATGGATTTGGGAGAAACCAGATTATTCTCGAGACTATATTGTAGTAGCGGACGTTGCTCGTGGAGATGGAGCTGACTATTCAGCATTTCATGTTATTGATGTAGAATCAGTAACGCAAGTAGCGGAATTCAAAGGCCAAATATCTACTAAAGATTATGGAAATCTTCTAGTTAATATTGCTACAGAATACAATGATGCTTTATTAGTAATTGAAAATGCCAATGTAGGTTGGGCTTCTATTCAAGTAGCAATAGACAGAGGCTATAAGAATTTATACTATTCTCCTAAAGATGGTCAAGTATCAGATGTATCTCAACAATTAGCTAGATATGTAGATTTAAAAGATACATCACAAATGACTCCTGGATTTACAACTTCTTCTCGTACTCGTCCTTTGGTAATTTCCAAATTAGACACTTACATGAGAGAAAGAGTTCCGGTAATTCGTAGTCGTCGATTAATTGAAGAGCTTTTCGTATTTATTTGGAATGGTTCAAAAGCAGAAGCACAACATGGTTATAATGATGACCTTGTTTTATCATTTTGTATTGGATTATGGATAAGAGATACAGCCCTTAAATTAAGACAACAAGGCATTGAATTGAATAGGAAAACTTTAGACTATTTTGGTAAAGGAAATGGCGTATATTCTGCTAATGCAGGGTCTAGAAACCAAGCCGGTTGGACAATGAGCACCGGTCAAAAAGGTCAAGATGAAGATTTAACATGGCTTCTTTAAAAAATAGATATTTATTTAAAATAATTTAATAATCACACTATGGCAGACAAATCATTATTCGGTCGTTTAAAACGACTATTCAATAATAATGTGGTAGTGCGCAGAGTTGGAAAAAATCAGTTACGAGTTGTTGATAACGATCACTTACAATCTTTGGGTAATGCACATAATTCAAAGTTTATCGACCGTTTTACACGCTTACATGGCGTACGTCCTAATTCATTAAATACTTATAATCCTAATTATAACTACTTTTCTTCTAAAACAGAATTGTATACAGATTATGAAGTAATGGATCAAGATTCAATTATTTCATCAGCATTAGATATCTATGCAGATGAAACCGTAATGAAAGACGATTTTGGAGATGTATTGCGAATTACCAGTAACGACGAAAACATTAAAAAAATACTTCATAATTTATTTTATGATATTTTAAATGTAGAATTTAACCTTTGGCCATGGACACGTAATATGTGTAAATATGGAGATTTATATTTGCATTTAGATGTGCAAGAAGAAATCGGTATTATCAATGTAACTCCTATGTCAGCATATGAAATCATTCGTGAGGAAGGAATGGATATTAATAATCCATATCACGTACAATTCAAACAGCTAGGCGGAGGAAATATCACTTATGAAAATTTCGAAATAGCGCATTTTAGAAACTTAACAGATTCAAACTTTTTACCATATGGTAAATCAATGATTGAAGGTGGTCGTAAAGTTTGGAAACAATTAACATTAATGGAAGATGCGATGTTAATTCATCGTATTATGCGTGCACCTGAAAAGCGTATATTTAAAATTGACGTAGGTAATATTCCACCTAATGAAGTTGATAACTACATGCAGAAAATCATGAACACCATGAGAAAGACTCCGTATGTAGATGAAAAAACAGGAGAGTATAATCTTAAATTCAATATGCAAAACATGTTGGAAGATTATTTCCTACCAGTTCGTGGTGGACAGTCTGGAACAGAAATTGATACATTAGCTGGTATGGAATTTACCGGTATTGATGATATTGAATATCTTCGTAATAAAATGATGGCTGCTTTAAAAGTGCCAAAAGCATTTATTGGATATGAAGAAGGTATTTCAGGTAAAGCTACTTTAGCAGCTGAAGATGTTCGTTTTGCTAGAACAATTGAAAGAATTCAAAGAATTATAATTTCTGAATTGACTAAAATTGCTATTGTGCATTTAGTTGCTCAAGGATATGAAGATGCAGAGTTAATAGACTTTGAATTGACTATGACTTCTCCTTCAACTATTTACGAACAAGAGAAGTTAACTTTATATAATACCAAAGTTGATTTAGCTAAATCAATGTTAGAAGGTAAAATTATTTCTAGAAATTGGATCTTTAAAAACATCTTTAATTTAACAGAAGATGAAATGGAAGAAATGGAAATGGGAATTATTAAGGATCAAAAAGATACATTTAGAATGACTAAAATAGCTGAAGAAGGCGAAGATCCGGCAAACCCAAAACCTAAAGAAAAAGAAAAAGAAGAAGGTGAAGAAGATGCTAATCCATTTGGAGAAGGTATTGATAAGCTTCAAAAAGAATATGATAAACGATCTAAAAATCGTAATACTCCTGAAGTACCTGAAGGTGGATGGCCTGGAGCTGGTCGACCTGAAGAGCCTGTAAAATACAATTCTCATGATCACCCTAGAGGGTATGATCCAATAGGAAAAGTAGCATGGAAAAACTCTAGAAATGAATCGACTAACCCTATTAAAAAATATGGATTGGAAAAATTAATTTCTAAAAAGTCGAAAATACTAGCAGAATCGAGTATTATGGATGAAACAATTATAATTCAAGACGATATAATTTAAAAGATCATAGTTTACATATTTATTATTAAGAAAATAACATTAAGCCTGAATGAAAAATTTAAAACACTCAAAGTTTAAAAACACCGGCGTTCTATTTGAATTGCTTGTTCGACAAGTTGCGTCGGATACTTTGAATAATAATGATTCAAAGGCAATACCGCTTATTAAAAAGTATTTTGCTAAAAACACAGAATTAGCAAAAGAACTTAACCTATATCAGACTTTGGTTAAAGAAAAATTCTCTAAAGAGGATAAAGCAAACCACTTGATCGAAGCCGTATTAGCTGCAAAATCAAATATTAATCAAGCCGTATTAAGTAGACAAAAATACAATTTGATTAAAGAAATCAAAGACACTTATAATTTAGAAGATTTTTTCAAATCAAAGGTAAATAATTATAAGCCATTAGCAGCTATATTCAAATTATTCGAATATACAATTGCCGACAATCCAGTAGAGTCTGTAAATAACAGATATACTATTGTAGAACACATTACTCGTAATGATGTTAAAAAGCCAACTCAAATAAATGAAATGGCTGACTTTATCAAACAAGATAAAGAAGTTCGTTTATTATCTTATAAGATTTTAGTTGATAGATTCAATGAAAAATATTCTAATTTAAACGAAGGACAAAAAGGTTTATTAAGACAATATATTAATGCAGTATCTGAAGGAGCTGAATTAAAAGAGTTTATTAATAAAGAAGTAGCTAAACTTCAAAAAGATCTTAAGTCATTAACTGCGAAAGTTGATGATAAAGTAGTTAAAATTAAATTAACAGAGGTAACTAATCTTTTAAAAGATATCGCCAATGCTAAATCAATTAAAGACAATCACGTATTGAATTTGTTACGTTATCATGAATTAATCAAAGAACTTAAGAAAGTATAACAATGGCAAACGGTAATTTAAACGCAAAACCAACTCAAGCACCTTACGTAGCTTCAAATCAATATTATTCAGCTACCCCAGGATCAGCATACACTAGAGTTGTGCATGTATCTGGATCATTAAATAATCCATTTACTGCTACTGGAAGCTTTGCTAATCCAGCTGGGTTTATTATATTAGCTCAAGGATCTATATCTTTAAAATTTAACGGTTCAGACGTAACTTATCCTAGCGGTCAATTTCATGAACCAGGTGCAGCTCACGTAATTTATAATTTACCATTGGCATACGCAGCTGCTTCAGCAACTGGGTCGTTATTAGTATTATATTAATTTATAATTTATGTCATATTTAGATACATTTAAAAAGTTTCGTTTAACAGAATCAGCAGAAGCTGAAAATATCTTCAAAGAAGAAGATGAGTTAGATGAAATGTCGACATCAGCAGGAGCTGGTGCATACGATACTCCTAATGCCTTTGGTGAATTAGGAGATGACACTATTGAAATGTTGGGTTATAAAAAAGTAAAAAAAGTAAAAAAAGAAGCTGTAGAAGAATCTGACTTTAAAAAACTTTCAAAAGAAATGTTTATTAATGAGATTGCTTATAACGAATATAAAAAAGATCCAATAGCATCGCCTAAACAAAAAATCAATACTTCAATTAACTACATTAATAAAGGGTTAAAAGAAATTGAAAAAGTTGTTAATCATAATGTACGATTAAAACAAGAAATGGGTGTAGACAATGGTATTTATTGGAAATCGTCTCGTGAAAATCTTACTAAAATTAGTGAGCGTTTATTGAGAGTTTCTAAACAATTAAAAGAACTAGCATCTTAACATGGAAAATAAGAAATTAATAGTAGACTATATTACATTTGACATCACTCCGGAGATGATCAATGAGTCTATGGAAAAGAATAACGGTAGATTAATGGTTAAAGGTGTATTGCAAAGAGCAGATGCTAAAAACCAAAACGGTAGAGTTTACCCTAAAGATATTTTAATTCGTGAAGCTAAAAAGTATAACGATATTAATATCAAAGAAAGAAGAGCTTTAGGTGAATTAGATCATCCAGATTCTTCAATCGTAAATTTAAACAACGTATCTCATAATATTACAGAGATGCATTGGGAAGGAAATGATTTATGTGGAACTGTAGAAGTTTTATCAACTCCATCAGGTAACATCTTAAAAGAGTTATTTAAGTGTGGTATTAAATTAGGTATTTCTTCTAGAGGTTTAGGATCAGTTAAACAATTAGGAGAGTCTGAAGTTGAAGTTCAATCAGACTTTGAATTAATCGCTTTTGACTTTGTGTCTAATCCATCAACTCATGGAGCCTTTTTAGCACCTATGCATGAATCAGTGCAAGCAGACTTAAATAATAAGGCTGCTAAATATGAAAAAGTAAATCATTTAATTACTGACATTTTAACTGACAATAAATAATATGGGACTATTTAAGCAATTAATGGAATCTGAAATTAAGAAGTCATTAAATGAGGTTGAAATTATAGAACCGTCAGAACAAATTATAAAGGCAATGATGAAAGTTTTAAAACTTAAAACTGGAATTATAGCTACCGTAACTGTAGATCAAACCAAAGCAAATGTAATTACTTACACTGCAGATTTATCTAAAGAAATTCGCACTCCGGTAATGCAAGCTTTATTTAGCACATTGACTTTGGATATATCTTGCAGAACAGTTCCTCAATCAATTGGAGGTTATTCATTTGATATATCCGTTAATTATACTCATCCTCAAGGTGGGTCTAATGGAAAAAATTTAGGAACGATATTTTTACAAAACGGTAAATTTACTTCAAGATTTTATTAATGCCATATATAGCAAGAAAACAAGGAGACAAATATGCGGTGTATAAAAAAGACACTGGAAAGCTAGTTGGTCGCACAGACGGAAACAAAGAAGCATTACGTAAATATCTTGCAGCTTTACATATAAACGCAGAGTCAATTAAATTAGAAAATATGAAACCAAATAAAACAATTAAATTAGCTTCATTAATCAATCTTAAGGAAAGTGAACAACATCCAGTAGATGGTATGAGCACTGAGCAAAAGAAAGCTTTTTTAGAAGCTGTATATCGCTTCGCAGAACATTCAAATGACATTTATAGAACACATTCTTTAAGAGAAACTTCTAAACATTTAAGTACATTAATTGAAGCAGCACATCAATTAACTTTATCAGAAACTGAAGATTGGTTTGACGCTAATACAGTTAATCGTCATATGAAGCATTTAGATGAAGCTCATAAAATATTTGAAAAGACTGCATCTGAAATGTCAGTACTTCAGCAGCGTTTAGAGTCTGCTTATGAAGATATCGGAAGCACTTTATCTAAATACTATGACATTAATGGAATGGTAAATGAAGCATCTGCAGAAGCAGGAGCTGGAGCTGATTATCAAAAGTTTTTTCAAAAAGCAATGAAGAAATTTAAAATTCAAGAACCTGGAGACTTAGAAGATGATAAATCTAAAAAGAAGTTTTTTAATTGGATTGATACAAATTACACTGCTAAAACAGAGCCTACAAAAGATAAAGGCGAAAAAGAATCTGAAAAAGAAGAAGTTAAAGAAGGTAAATATGCATTTGGTAATCCTGCATTAGACGGCGCTGCTAGAAAAAGAGTATGGAATATGATTATGAAACGCTCTAACAATATGAAAAAGCTTAAAAAAATAGCTGAATTAGCAGATTTAGTAGCGGGCACAAAAACTTCTATAACCGATATCGACGATGTTCATGAGTTAGTTGATGACTTGACAGGAGCTCAATTTGAAAAATTCTATAATGAAACGTTGGCCAATGCAATGGCACAAAAATTAATATAATGAAATTATACGACGCTATACCAGC
>Ga0207909_1000065_pt1 | contig 41229 bp, 47 predicted proteins | sample LakMenEpi05May10_FD_150672 | JGI IMG/M metagenome (GOLD analysis project Ga0207909, IMG submission 150672) | Freshwater microbial communities from Lake Mendota, WI - 05MAY2010 deep hole epilimnion (SPAdes) | ecosystem: Environmental > Aquatic > Freshwater > Lake > Epilimnion/Euphotic zone ...
TCCCAGTCTCTGGCTGGGAATGTGGGCTAGAAGGCTCTGCTTTCAATAAGACTTGGAGGTGGAGGCTCATCAACTGCATTCCTAGTCAGAGTCTAGGAACGAGATATAGTAAAGATTTGAGCTTAAATTGACACCAATGAACATTGCTAAACTTTTACAGATAAGTTTAATTTTCTAATGTAGAAATATAAGCTTTAACTAATAAATCAATTCCGGTAATTGCTCCACCCACAACAACAGCATTAGCACCTAAATCTAAGGCTTTTTTGGCCATTTGTGGTGAAGAAATACCACCTTCACAAATCACAAAAGTGTTGAGATTTTCTACTATTTTAGTCAGTAATTCCCAACCTGGAGGAGAAAAGTTTTGAGTTTCCTCAGTGTAGCTAAAAAGAGTAGTTCCCACAATATCCGCACCCGCATTAACTGCTAATTGTGCTGCTTGATAGGTATCTACATCTGCCATAACTGGCTTATTTAATTGATCATGAATCAAATTAATAATATTTGCTAACTTTTCATCACCGGGACGATATCTAGTGGTAGCGTCTATAGCTATAATATCGGCACCTGCTGCGGCTACGGCTACAGCGTGATGGAATTGTGGTGTAATATATACATCAGAACCAGTTATTACTTGTTTCCAAAGTCCGATAATGGGAACTTGGACTTTTTTCCGCACCGCTTCGATATGAATAGGTGTGTCAATTCTCACTCCTACAGCCCCATTATTCACTGCTGCTTGTGCCATTGCGGAAATTACATAAGGATCATGTAATGGGGAGTTTACAGGCGCTTGACAGGAAACGATTAATCCTTTTGGTAAGTTGGTCATGTTTTATTTTTAATTGTAAGTTAATTTGGGTGATTAGGAGGATGTGCTAAAAAGATTAATGTTTATTAAGATGAATATCATGTAATGCTGTCAGTTATCTAATTTAAGCTTATTTGCTAACTTCTTATCTAAGGTTACTAACTCAAGTCCATGATACTTGGTAGTTGCAGCAATAATAGAATCAGGCAGTTTCGTTTTGTGAGTATATCTAAAATTGATAGTCTCATTTTCAATTGCTGGTGTAATTGTTAAATATGTCATACGACTTAATAAAAATACAATAGCTTCTTTTTCTGTGGGTGTTATAGATGGAAAACTCAATAACTCCATGCGAGTTATTGCACTATAAGCACATTCACCAATCGTTTAAAATATCCAAAATTATTAAATCGCGTTGAAGCAAACCAATCACGATATTTGTATCTAACAAATACTTAATCCCATTCATTGCGTAATGCTCTTTGTAAATTTAACGGATCTTGATTTTTGAAAGTTGGAAATTCAGGCAAATCATTAACTATATCAACCAATAATTGAGATGATTGTTTTTGTTGCTCTTCTAATAACATTTTTTCCACAGCTTTCTGTACTAATAGCTGCATATCAGGCATTTCCAAAAGTTGTTTTCCCAATTCATCAGGTAACTCAATTTTAACTTGCATAAAATCCTCCATTAAAACGGCGGTTTAATTCTTAATTCTTCACAGAATAATACAATTATAGCATCTGTGACCTGACAATGAATTTATTTATTGCCTCATTTAATGCTAACGTAAAAAGCCTAATTTGTAAACTCGAAATTTTCGTTAATTCCTTAATTTTACTGGCACAATCTCAACTATCTAAATGTTGTATGGTTGAAAATTTATATTTAACGTAAGTTATTAGTTAGGTAAACTGTCAGAATCAGGATATACAGGATGAAAACAGGGATTTTATCACTAATTACCTATTATTAGCTTTAACTAGATAACTAGCAATTTCAGTTATTTAATGGTAATTTGTCCGTTCATTAACATGGGAAGTAACCAATCTCTTAGTTGGGTTAGTTGTTGATTTTGAAAAGCAATAATGTATTTGTGAGTGGTGATCTATCGGTGGCAGTAGTTTTTATCTTTCAGAGAGGCTACAATCAATAATATTAGTCTTTCATTAATCTTTATGCCAGAAGTTACACGATTTTACGGAATAGTTATCAAAATTTTCTTTGGTGATCACCAACCTCCTCATTTTCATGCAGTTTACGGTGAGTATAATGCCTTAGTTGATATTGAGTCTTTAAAAATTATTGAAGGAGATTTACCGAGTCGCGCTGAAAAAATGGTAATAGAATGGGCTATATTATATCAGAAAGAACTGCTCAATATGTGGAATAGCCAAGAGTTTAGTAAACTGCCACCTTTAAAATAATGGAGAGTTTTGATGAAACCTGCTCGTATTGTTTCTGCTCAAGCTATAGATGATCATAACTTGATCATTAAGTTTACAAATAACGAACTAAAAAAATATGATATCTCTAAATTATTAGATAACCCAATGTTTTATCCTTTAAAAAATCCGGCATTTTTCAGGAATTTTATCATTGATTCAGGTGGTTATGCGTTGGTTTGGAATGAGGATATTGATATCAGTGAATATGAACTTTGGCAAAATGGAATCAGCTGGCCTTGAGACTATCAATTAATTCTTTAATTTTACTGGCAAAATCTAAACTGTCTAAATGTTGCGTAGTTGAGAATTTATCTTTAAAAAGATAATTCTTGAAATAATTCTATCAAAGGCAGATTAAAATGAGGAATCACATCTTCTCCATTAAGACTATCTTCCAATTGCAAAAGCTGTGATGGCTTAGGTTTGCGGTAAATCAATACACATTCTTCATCTGGCAATATTACCCATGCTAAACGAGTTCCATTTTCAAAATACTCTACTAATTTATTATGAATTTCTTCAAAAGTATTATTAGGAGAAATAATTTCTACAGCTAAATCAGGAGCGCCATCAAAAAAACCCTTGGGTAATCTTTTTAAACCTTGTAACCTTTCTTTAGAAATAAAAGCAAGATCAGGGGATCTTTTGTTACCAGTTTTCATTTTAAAAGCTGTGCTAGAATCACAAGTGATTCCGAGTTTATAATCACGCACAAAACCTGTTAAAAAATATCCCAGTGTGAGAGCTAAATAACCATGTTCTACTCCTGAATTTGCCACAATAATTAGCTCTCCGTCTACATATTCATAAAGATTGTCGTCTTCCCTTAATAACATAAATTGCTCATCTGTCAAAGTCTGATGATTAGCTAAAGGTTGAATTAATTCTAAGTTTGTGATTGTAGTTTGGGTCATTAGATTTAACTCCACAGATGAAACTATTATAGGAATAATATTTGATTTATGATAAAGATACATAACTTAATATCATCATCACAGATAGGATAATCATGATACAATTTGTCATGCACTGAGTTATAGAGTATAATTGTACTATATACATAAGAAACTTCTATTTTTGCGGAGAGAGGCAATATGAAGGGAGAGCTTCTCAAAAGGTTTTTCAGAGCGATCGCTAGTTCAGACCAGGAAGCGATTGACAAACTTACATATCTAGTTATAGAAGAAGAGCGCAGCAAAGGACATACTCTCCTTGCTGACCAGTTAGAGAATATTACTAAAAAGAAACCTAAAGATCAATCTCCCGACTTGATAAAACCTGTTTCCTCTCTTGCAAATGCCACACAAACAACAGGAGAAAACTTACAGGGTTTAAGCGAATTACCAACTAGTAAGCGTTTTAACCTTCCCCTGGTAACGACCATACCAAGGGATAAATTGCGTCATTACATGGTATTGCCTGAAAAAATTGAAAAGCGTTTTCAAAGAATTGAACGGGAGTATGCAGCAAGAGATAGACTAGCTCATCATGGACTGCGTTATCGGCAAAAAATTCTCCTTTATGGACCGCCTGGGTGTGGAAAGACATTAGGAGCAGAACGTTTAGCTTGGAATACAGGTTTACCGCTTTTAAAAGTCCGGTTTGATGCAATGGTATCGTCTTTTTTAGGGGAGACAGCCAGTAATTTAAGACTTGTATTTGAGGATGCTGCAAAAAATCCATGTTTATTATTTTTAGATGAATGTGACTCAATTGCTAAGACACGAGAAGATTCTCAGGAAGTGGGAGAAATTAAGCGAGTTGTAAATACATTTTTGCAAATTTTGGATGAATATCAACCTCCTTCTGGACTTATGGTAGCTGCTACGAATTTGAATAAATCTTTAGATACTGCCCTTTGGAGAAGATTTGATGATGTGATTGCAGTACCCAAACCGGGAGAAAAAGAACTAGAATTTATACTAAGGGAAACACTATCTGCAATTGAAGTGGGATCTATCAACTGGCCAAGAATTATTGAACAGATGAAAGATTTTTCTGCGGCTCAAGCTGTGAGGGTTGCCCAAGATGCAGCTAAACGAGCGATTTTAGAGCGAGAGGGATTAGTGATTCAGGAACACTTAGAAGAAGCGATCGCTGAAATCAAGGTTTCCTAGTTTTTTGAGAGTTAAATTTTTGGTGTTTGGAGAAAAAAATGGTTCAAAGTTCTCAGAGTTTTCCACATATTCAGCTTAGGTTGACAGACAAGGGTAGGGCAAGACCTCTATTTGGTGTTTGGAAAAAAGAAACTCCTACATCTATTAATTTGAGTAATAGACAGGGACATGGAAGTAATCTCAAAAAGTTAGTATCTTCTATCATTTATGATTGGCATATTTCTCAAGAAAAACAAGAGCAAGATAAAAAAACCACGCTTACCAATGCCATATCTTTAATACTCCAAATTGATACAAAAACTTTTGATTTAGATGATCTAAGAACCTCTGAAATAGAAATCATATCTGAGTTAGAAGATGGATATATTATCTGTGCTTCTACGGATACTAATCTTACTGAACTTCAAAAGAAAATAGACAAATTTTTAAATGAACAGAAAGGTGGTAATGTAATTGCAAAAATATTGAATATTATTGACAGAAATCAACGTCATAAATTTATTTTATCTCCACCTTTATTACAACAATGGGAACAAATAAAAGATGATAATTTTTATGTTGTTGAAGTAGGTATATCATGTTTAGGAACTAAAACCAAATTACCTGAACATCCAGATAAAAAGAATTATAAAAATCCTGAAAATTATCTAAAATCAATCAATAAATGGATCGATCAACGTAATTCAATATATACAGAATGGAAAGATTTAGTATTACAAAGACAAGAATATTTATTGAATTTTATTAGTAAGCATAAATATTATGGAAAAATTTCAAGTCTTTTTGCAGAAGATACCAGTCAGTTTTCTAAAGTACCTGATAGTTTTTCATGTCTAATTCAAATTTCTGGGTTAGGTTTAAAAGATTTAGTATTGAATTTTCCTTATGTTTTTGAAGTTATAGAAACAATATCTGAGATAGAAAATGAATATATTATTGGTACTTCTGCTAATATTAATCTGACTGAGCTTCAAAAGAAAGTAGAATTTTTTTTGAAAAATCAAAATAGTGGTGGTATTGTTGTAAATATTTTGGATCTTCTGGATGATAAACAGCGTCCAGAATTTATTTTATCTCCAAAGTTATTACAAACATGGGATCAAATAAAAGATGATCAGGTTAAAGTTGTTAAAGTTGGTATATCTTGTTTAGGAACTAAAAGTAAATTGCGTGAATATCCAGAACCGCAAAGTTATAAAAATATTGAAAATTATGTAATAGCAATTAATAAATGGATTGAAGCTCGTGATTTAAGCTATGAAGAATGGGATGATTTAGCATATGAAAGGCAAGAACATTTATCAAAATTCATTGCTAATCCTAAATATCATGGTGAATTATTAAGTGGCTTTATAGACGACACTCCGCAATCAGATAGAATTCCTGATAGTTTTTCATGTCTAATTCGAATTTCTGGATTAGGATTAAAGGATTTAGTATTTAATTTTCCTTATGTTTTTGAAGTAACCGAACAAGAAAACATTTATGAACCAGTCTTACCTGAGCATGAAATATCTGAATATGAAAATGTCTCATTTATATTAGAATCTCCTGATGAAGATGCTCCTAAAATATGTATTATTGATAGCGGTATTCAAGAAGAACATCCTTTACTAAAAAATGCTATTGATTACAATAATTCAAAATCTTGGATTCCTTCAGAAATCAATTTAACTGCTGATATGGTTAGTAATGGTGGACATGGAACAAGGGTTGCAGGAGCAGTTTTATATCCAAGAACTATTCCCCAAAAAGGAATATATAAACCTATTTTTTGGCTACAAAATGCCAGAATACTAGATAAAAATTGCAGATTATTAGATAAACTGTATCCACCAGAATTGTTAGAAAGGATAGTTGAATATTACTATAGTCAAACAGCAACAAGAATATTTAATCATTCACTTGCTAGTGATGCTCCTTGTCGGACTAGATATATGAGCACTTGGGCGTATACTATAGATCAATTAAGTTATGAAAAAGATATTCTTTTTATAGTAGCTGCTGGGAATATTCCTTTAGATAGCTATCGAACTTCACCAAGATTATCCGTTAAACATCACTTATTAGCTCGTAGAGAATACCCAGATTATTTGACAGAAAACTCTTGTAGAATTGCCAACCCGTCACAAAGTTTTCAAGCTTTAACAGTCGGTTCAATTAACTCAAATTCTTTTCGTGATTTATCTTGGTCTTCATTAGGAGAAAAAGACGAACCTTCTCCTTTTTCCTGTTCTGGTTTGGGAATTTGGGATACAATTAAACCAGAAGTAGTAGAGTATGGCGGTGATATTTTAAAAGATGAAAATCAACCACCAAACTTCATTTGTAACACCAATACCAGCCCGGAATTAGTAAGATCAACTTTAAGTCCTACTCCTAGTCCTTTAGTTGCTGCGGATGCTTTTGGAACTTCCTTTGCAGCACCAAGAGTAACCCATATTGCAGCCAGACTTGCTGCTGAGTTTCCTAATGAAAGTTGTTTGCTATATCGAGCATTAATTGTTCAATCAGCACGTTGGCCAGATTGGGCATTAGCAAAAACTAATGAAGAAAAATATAATGTAATTCGTCAAATAGGCTATGGTATTCCTGATGTTGAGCGTGCCATTAGTAATACTCCTAATCGTATCACACTAATCACACAAGGGAAGAAATTAATTAAAGCCGGAGAGGTTGACATTTACCAAGTAAAATTACCAGACAGTCTCAGATCACCAGGAGAAGAATTTGAGATTTTATTGGAAATTACATTATCATATAAAGCCCAACCTCGCAGAACAAGGCGGAATAGAAGAAAGTATTTATCAACTTGGTTAGATTGGGATTGTAGCAAAACCGGTGAGGATTCAAAACATTTTTTAGGTAGAATGTTAGCTAATCATAAGATTCCAGAAGATGCTGAGAAAGGAGACGAATTATTTACCTGGACTCTTGGTAAAGAAAAACGTTATAGAAGCATTAAAAATGTATCCAGAAGTATAGGAACTATCCAAAAAGATTGGGCTGTTGTAAAATCTTATAACTTAAGAGAGGCATTTTGCATAGCAGTAGTAGGACACGAAGGCTGGAATAACGATCCTTTTGCTGAAGTTCCATACTCTCTAGTTGTGAGTTTTGAAGCCATACAAGCTGACATTCCCATTTATACCCCAATGGTTGAGGCTCAAATTGAAACAGAAGTTCAAACAGAAACAGAAATAGAAATTCAATCTTTGTAAATAACTGATGATTATACAACATCCTGTAAGTTCATCTTGCAAATCTGCCAAATATTCTCTCAAGTGTTCTGCAACTTTATGTTGTAAATCTTCAGATAAAGATTCCATCATTTTAATTACAAAAGACACAAATTAATAAAAGTATCATAAAATATATAGAAATCCTACTTGAATCTTTCTCCATATACTGAGACCTAAACGTTTATTAATTACCAATTATGCACCGTATAAATGCTACTGCTGGAGGCTGGAATCAGTCGGAGGGTTTATTTTTCCTAGAACAAACTATAGCACCATTTGTATTGATTACAGCAGCCGATACTGATATTCAAACCCTAGCGGCCGTAGTTCCTAAATTACCTACCCATTTCCCTGAAATCAGAGTAGCCAACCTCTTACAACTACAACAACAAATAAGTATAGATGATTATAGTGAACAAGTTTTAGAATCTGCCCAAGTAATTGTTCTGCGTCTTATCGGTGGAAGTTCTTACTGGTCTTATGGTTTGGAGGTAGTACAGGAAATTGGAGAACGTAATGGCACAACCCTAATTATAATGCCCGGAGATGACGGACTTGATTTTGATTTAATCTCTAAATCTACCGTTTCTGGGGAAATTGTCCAGAAAATCTGGCAATATTTTCAAGAAGGTGGTACAGAAAATTTCCTCAACGCGTTGCAATTTATCGCTGATACGGCTTTATTAACAGAATTTAATCCCCCACCTCCACAGCCTGTTCCCCGTGTGGGTTTGTATGAGAGGTTAGAAGCTGAGAATAATACTCAATTACCAATTACTAATTACCCATTTCCAAAAGTTGGGATTTTATTTTATCGCGCTCATTATTTATCAGGAAATACTCAAGTTATTGATGCTTTATGTAATGCTTTAATAGAGAAAAAATTACAACCTGTACCAGTTTTTGTTTCTTCATTACGTGAACCTGGTGTAAGTGATAAATTATGTGAATGGTTTACAAATAAAGATGGAGTAAATATTAGTTTATTGATGAATACTACCAGTTTTTCCCTAGCAAGTTTAGAAACAGAAACACCACAAACTGAACTTTGGGAAAAATTAGATATACCCGTTTTACAAGTAATTCTCTGCGCTAGTTCCATTGAACAATGGCAAGCACAACCACAAGGTTTAACACCCCGTGATATTGCCATAAATGTAGCATTACCAGAAGTAGACGGACGGATTATTAGTAGGGCTGTATCCTTCAAAACTTTGCAAACTCGAAATCATAAATTAGAAACCGATATTGTAGTTTATGAACCCGTGAGCGATCGCATTCAATTTGTCACCCAACTAGCTGCAAATTGGGTACGATTGCGGGTAAAAATACCCCAAGAACGGCGCGTAGCCATAATTTTGGCAAATTACCCCAACACGAACGGAAGGCTTGCCAATGGCGTAGGATTGGATACTCCTGCTAGTTGTATAGAAATTCTCAAAGCGTTAAAATTAGCTGGTTATGAAGTAGGAAATATTCCCGAAACTGGAGACGAATTAATTCAAATTCTCACATCTAGCGTTACAAATGATCCCGAAGGAAAAGACTGGAAACCAATAAATCAAAGTTTATCAGCAACAGAATATAAAAACTATTTTTCCACCCTACCTATAAACATTCAAAAACAAATTATCGAACGTTGGGGATTAGACTTCGACTTCGCTGAGTCTAAAGTTGGCGAAGAAAATTTTTCCCAATTACCCATCACCAATCATCAATCACCATTTCCCATTTCGGGAATTAAATTTGGTAATATTTTTGTAGGTATTCAACCATCAAGAGGTTACGATCTTGATCCGAGTTTAAATTATCATGCACCAGATTTAGAACCAACACATAATTATTTAGCCTTTTATCATTGGCTGCGAGAATACTTTGCCGCTGATGCTATAATTCACCTAGGAAAACATGGAAACTTAGAATGGCTACCCGGAAAAAGTGTCGCCTTATCTAATACTTGTTATCCAGAAATTGCCTTGGGACCAATGCCCCATTTATATCCATTTATTGTCAATGATCCCGGTGAAGGTTCACAGGCCAAAAGACGCGCCCAAGCAGTAATAATTGATCATCTAACACCACCCATGACACGGGCCCAATTATATGGACCATTGCAACAACTAGAAAACCTCATTGACGAATATTACGAAGCAGAAAATTTAGATCCTTCCAGACTAACAAAAATACGCGATCGCATTCAAGAACTCGTCATCAAAGAAAACCTATATAAAGACTTAGGAATTACCGACCCCAAAGACATAAAAAACTTTGAAACCCTCATCTTAAACTCCCTAGACGGTTACTTATGCGAACTCAAAGAAGCCCAAATCCGTGATGGCCTACACATATTCGGTCAATGTCCCCAAGGAACACAACTAAGAGACTTAATAATAGCGATCGCTCGCATCCCCAACCGTTATTCTATAGGCATTACCCGCGCCATAGCCAAACAATGGAACATAGACATAGACCCCCTAACCGACAACCTCTCAACCCCCCTCACCGCGCCTCTGCGCCTCTGCGAGAGACTTAAATCCTGCCAGATCATCGGTGATGTCGTCGAACTCCTAGAAATAGAAGCCGCCCATTTAGTAGAACAAATCATAGCCGGAACAACCACCGAAAACTGGATTAGCGACAAACTCCTCCCGTCCCTGCAAAAAACCAGCGAAGAAATCACCAACCTATTACGGGGACTTGACGGAAAATACGTTCCTAGCGGTGCTTCTGGCGCACCCACACGCGGCCGACCCGAAGTTTTGCCCACAGGGAAAAACTTTTACGCCGTTGATATTCGTGCCATACCCACAGAAACCGCCTGGGATATTGGGAGAAAAGCCGCTGAAACCTTAATCGAAACCTACACCCAAGAACATGGAGAATATCCTAAAACTCTCGCTTTATCCGTGTGGGGTACGGCTACCATGCGAACCGGTGGTGATGATTTAGCGGAGGCCTTAGCTTTACTCGGTGTTAAACCTGTGTGGGACGGTGTAGCGCGACGGGTGATAGATTTTGAAATATTACCTTTGGCGGTTGTGGGTCGTCCCCGTGTAGATGTTACTCTGAGAATATCGGGTTTTTTCCGGGATGCTTTTCCCAATTTAATCACTTTATTTGACCAAGCGGTAAAAGCAGTTTCGGCTTTAAATGAACCAGCAGATCAAAATCCCCTCGCAGATACAGTTCGTCAAGAAACTGAACAATGGACTCAACAGGGTTTATCTTTAGAAATAGCACAAGAGCGATCGCAATATCGCATTTTTGGTTCTCAACCAGGCGCTTATGGCGCGGGACTCCAAGGTTTAATAGCTTCCCAAAATTGGCAAAATGACCAGGATTTAGCCCAAGCCTACACAAATTGGAGCGCTTACGCCTATTCTTCTAGTCAGGAAACAGGGGATAAGAATGTGGAAGCTTTTGAACAACGTTTAAAGCAAATGCAAATCGTCCTCCACAATCAAGATAACCGCGAACATGATTTACTTGATTCCGATGATTATTATCAATTTCAGGGGGGTTTAACCGCCGCCGTGCGTTCTCTTCAGGGTAAAAACCCCGAAACCTATTTTGGCGATAATTCTAATACACTCCAGCCCAAAATTCGCCAACTTAGTTCAGAAATTGCCAGGGTATATCGTTCCCGTGTGGTTAATCCTAAATGGATAGCTGGAGTTATGCGTCATGGTTATAAGGGTGCATTTGAAATGGCCGCAACGGTAGATTTTCTCTTTGCTTACGATGCTACGGCCCAATGTGTAGAAGATTATATGTATCAAGGTGTAGTTGAAGCATATTTAGAAAATACCACAGTTTGTGAATTTATTCAAGACAAAAATCCATGGGCATTACGTGATATTGCGGAAAGACTGCTAGAAGCAAATCAGCGCGGATTATGGCAGAATGTAAGTATACAAACCCTAGAAGATCTCCGCAATTTATTACATCAAGCTGAAGCCTCTATCGAAGAGAAATAATGGTTAAAGGCGGAAATTTTTATTAATTCCCGCTTGGACAATGCACTGAGATTCCCCACTACTAGATTAACCCTCCAAAATTGCAGATATCTATCCCTGTAATACCAAGTTCCTAGCTATCTAAATTGAGGTTGGTAATTGCTAACTATCAATATCTTAGGTTTTAAATTGGCATCAATGCCCTTTGGCACTTAGGACACACAGCATGAATTGTCATTTGACAATCTAATAAATGGAAACCTTCTTTTTGGGCTATTTTTCCGCCAATCTTTAAAATTGATTCGTTTTTAAACTCAATAGTCAAGTTACAGCGGACACAAATAAGGTGATGGTGGTGATGGGGATAAGGCTGATTAATTTCATAATGTTTATGCCCTTCACCTAATTCCAACTCCCGCAAAATTCCCATTCTTGCCATCAACTTTAAAGTACGATATATAGTTGACAAACTAATCCCTTCACCATCAGTTTCTAAGCGATGATATAGATCCTCGGCACTTAAATGTTCACCTTGGGGAAGTTCCTGAAAAATATGCAGAATTGTTTCCCGTTGTGGAGTTAAACGCCAGCCACGGTCGTTTAATTCTGCCTTAAGTGAACCAGTTGTGTAGACAGTCATACTAAATTTTCTCAACAAAGCTCATTAATTGAGAATATAACAAATACTTGCCTGAATTTGCAATAATCAATCCTTATTGAGAATATTTATTAGTTGTCAATGGTCTTGTGTCTGTTGCTGTTGCCTTTTTCCTTCTAACTCAAAGACTCTAGATAGTCTCGGACAAGGTTGCGGCGTTTGGGTTGGCGGAGTTTTTGCAAAGCCTTCGATTCAATTTGTCTGACTCTTTCCCGTGATAGGTCAAGGGCTCGGCCAATTTCTGCTAAAGAGTAAGCATGACCATCGGACAAACCAAAGCGCATGAGAATAACATCACGTTCCCGACTAGTTAAATCATCTAGAAGATGATGCAGATCTTTATGTAAAGATTCCCGCATTAACATCTCCTCAGGAGTAATAGTATCAGTCTCCAGTAATTCTCCTAATTCAGTATCTTTATCTTTGCCAACCTTAGTTTCCAAAGACACAGAACGAGGAACTCTTAATAGCACTTCCCGGACTTGGATAGCTGTCATATCTAACTCCAGTGCTAGGTCTTCTAAAGTCGGTGTACGCCCTTTTTCTTGAGCAATTTTTCGTTGCGCCTTTTTAATTTTGTTGAGTTTTTCGGTGATATGAACGGGAAGACGAATAGTGCGGCTAGAAGTAGCAATTGACCTAGTAATACCTTGACGAATCCACCAATAAGCATAGGTACTAAAACGATAACCCTTGGTGGGATCAAATTTCTCAACTGCTCGTTCTAAACCTAAAGTCCCTTCTTGAATCAAATCCAACAATTCTAAACCACGATTTTGGTATTTCTTAGCGACAGATACCACCAAACGCAAATTCGCCTTAATCATGTGTGATTTGGCTTGCAGTCCTTGAGTTTGAACTTGGTCTAGTTCTTCCACTGTTAAATTAACAATTTCTGCCCAGCGTCTTTTACCATTAGCTAAAGTTGGCTTTAGATCAGGTAAATTTATTCCCGCAGTAGCCGCCCAGCGTTCCAATGAAGGGCGGTGTCCCAGTTCTGCTGTTAATCGCTCCTGTACCTCTACTAACCGGGAATAGGGGATAATTACAGTATCTCCCTCGGTGGCAGCAGCACTAAGTAACAACCGCATCCGTAAGTAACGCTGTACTTTTTGGGCTTCGGCAACTTCTTCATCTCTTCCTAACAAACGGACTCGGCCAATTTCTTGCAGATAGAGACGTACTAGGTCTGTACTGTGTCGGTTAGTTTGCGCGGCTAAAGCTAAATCGGATTCAGCAGTAGTTAGGGCTAAATCTGGAACATCATCATCATTGATGTCAATATCCAGAGGTAGACTGGAATTTTGCTCGTTGTGGGCGGCATTTTTATAAAAAGATGTTGCTGACATCATGTCTCAAATTTCTCCAGGTAACAATAGATTATGGTTATCTCAAATTACGGTTATCTAATTAACTTCTGCTATTCCGTAATTCGTCATCAATTAACACAGTTTAGGTTTCAATGTACAATTCTTTGGAAAACTTTGTACTAGTTCAAGCAAGGAGCAAAGGAAAAAACTCAATTTATCAGTTTTTGGACTGTTTTAACTAGACAGTTATTTTTGCTACAGGTTACTAGTTTAAAAGAATACATTTTTAATGGGTTATTCGTTACTAATATCTGTGTGGTTGAACAAATAGCTAAGTAAATCTTTAGTCAGATTTTCACTTATGATTTAACTGGTTAATATTACCATACCTAAGAATATTAACGGTTATTTTTTTAACTGATTATAAACATATTTTTAATTATGATGATGCTTATAAACTACATGGTTATATTTACATCTCTGAAAAAGTAATTTCCTGACAATTTGACAAATTTTTTCTAGAGATTTTGCGGTCATGATTTAATTGCTCTTGGACACATGAGAGTAGTTCTCCTTGACTTACCACATTTGTTCACGGGGAAAATCATCAAATTCAGGTTTGATATTTCGTAACATGAGTTTATCTAGTGCAAGTCTTGGTGTAACTTGTCCTGCCAGCAGTTGATAAACCTGCTCGGTAATGGGAATAGGAATACTTCGTTGTTTGGCAATTTCCATTAGTACCCGACAGGTGTTGACACCTTCGGCTGTGCCTGGAAGACTTGCTAGAACCTCTTCCAGCATTTTTCCATTGGCTAATTGATAGCCAACTTGATAATTGCGACTTAAGGGGCTATTACAGGTCGCTAGTAAATCTCCTAGACCAGATAAACCATAAAATGTTTCCGTTATCGCGCCTAAATTCTTACCAATTCGCACCATTTCGGTTAAACCACGGGTGACTAAAGCGGCTTTGGCATTTGTTCCTAAGTGTAATCCATCACATATACCGGCAGCAATGGCTATGACATTTTTAAGTGTTCCTCCTAATTCTACACCCACAGGGTCAGGGTTAGTGTAGACACGAAAGCGATGGGAAGAAAATACCAGTTGGACGCTTTGGGCAGCATTGGCATTTTTACTAGCTACGACTGTTGCAGATGGTAAATCCTGGGCAATTTCTTGGGATAAATTCGGACCTGATAAGACCACAACCGGATGATTAGGAAAAGCTGCTTGCCAAATTTGCGAAGGTGTGTATGTAGTGTGTGGTTCTAGTCCTTTGGTTGCGGTGACAAAGATTGTTTGTGGAGCTAGGGGGAAAGACTGTACTATGGAGGCCACGTCTCTTACTCCTTTCATAGAAATAGCGGACAAGATTATTTGAGGGTTATTATTTTCTAATATTTTTTCTAGAGGTTCTTGACGTGACCATAGATGTACCTGATTACCATTAATTGCTGCTAATTTGGCCAGGGTTGTACCCCAAGCACCTGCACCAAGAATGACAACAGATTTTGAGTTGGGAATTTGGGAATTAGTCACGGGGAATAGGGAACAGGAAACAACTGACAACCAAGAATAGACTATCTAGGATAACGTTTCATTAATTCTCTGACTTGCTCTGCATGATATGAGCTTCTTGTCAATGGGGAAGAAACAACTTGTAAAAATCCCAAGTTTTCACCAAAGGTTTGCCAGGCTGCAAATTGCTCAGGTGTGACAAAGTTTGAGACCTGTAAGTGTTTTCGACTGGGTTGGAGATACTGGCCAATGGTGAGAATATCACAATCTGCTGCTCGCAAGTCTTCCATAACTTGGCGAATTTCTGTATCTGTTTCACCTAGTCCGACCATAATACCAGATTTTGTGTAAATGCTGGGAGAAATTTGGCGCGAGCGTTGTAATAATTCCATTGTTCGCTTATAATTACCTTGGGGACGTACACGGCTATACAGGCGCGAAATGGTTTCTGTGTTGTGGTTAAGTACCTCTGGTTGGCTTTGGAGGATTATTTCTAAAGCTTGCCAATTACCGCACAAGTCGGGAATTAATACTTCAATTGTGGTATGAGGTGAAGTTTTATGAATAGCATTAATGCAGTGAACAAATTGAGATGCACCACCATCTGGTAAGTCATCTCTGTTGACGGAGGTAATCACGACGTGATTAAGCTGCATTCGTCGAACTGCTTCCGCTAGTCGTGTGGGTTCGGTGGGATCTAATGGTTGGGGTTTTTTTTCAAAGTCAATATCACAGTAAGGACAAGCTCTGGTGCAAGCTGGACCCATAATCAAAAATGTGGCGGTACCGGCATTGAAGCATTCACCAATGTTAGGACAGGAAGCTTCTTCGCAAACGGTATTCAGGGCTAAATCCCGCAAAATTTCTTTAACGTTACCAACACGCTCCCATTGAGGCGCTTTTACCCGTAACCAGTCTGGTTTTACAGTCACAGTCTATTTTTACCATTTTAGTTATACAAGTCTTATCCTAGCAAGCAAAGACATCTATGGCGGCAGAAAAATTTGTTATTTTTTACTAATTGTGGTATCATTGCTTAAAATTGCCATTTTTATGGCGGGATGTGGCGCAGCTTGGTAGCGCACTTCGTTCGGGACGAAGGGGCCGCTGGTTCGAATCCAGTCATCCCGATTTGTGTAGGTTTGCAAGTTAATGTGGTAGTTTGCTGATAATGGCATTTTTTGGTGAGTTGAAACGCTTGGTTATGAGTTGTATTTTGTGTTTTTTCGAGCTGGGGAAATGCGATATTACCCAATAATTAAGGCTGTGACCGCGACCAACCTAAAAAATCTCCCGTCTTTATAAAATATCTTATACCTGCTTCTCGTAATATTTGTTTAATTTCTGGTGTACCAAAGTCTGTATGATTTCCACTTAAAAAAACTTTTTGCTCATTTGCAGATGTTTTGGCATGATCAAGAATACAATGTAAAATTAAGTTATCTGTAGGATCAGCAATAAATTCGTTTTCCAGACTTGTATTATATCTGGTTTTAATTGTATTAATTCTACATTATTAGTAGCCCATTCTAAAACATCAAAAAGACGAGTGTTAATCTCATTAATTCTCTCATTATTCTTAATTAGGGCTTGTTCTAGACATTGTTTAATTTCTCTAGAGTATTGAGAGTTAACATCTCCTTTAAGTTTTTTTACTTCATTCTTTAAGTTATCCCCAAACCGATTACTTCTGTTTCGCTCACTTTCTAGTACAGAAAGAGATTCCATACAACAAATTGCAGGAGTTGCTATATTAAGTATTGCTGTTGCTTCCGGATCTTGGGGATAGACTAACTTCTCAGTTTTTTGATCTTGATTTTTGGCAAAATCAATAAAAAAATTAGTTTCTATATAAAGCGTAATCATTAAATTTTCTAACCTTTATTGTGCTGCATCAGCAATTTTATCTACAAAGCCTATCTGAGTTAGTTCTTCTGATTTTGGTGGATTATCTGTTTTCCAATTATCAGCCAAATCTCTCAACCATCCTTCAAGTAATGTTTCCAGATAGTATTCAAAAATCCTCTTCTTATGACTAAATTCTGGATCATATTCAGACAAAACTTCATGAGTTGGGAAGGTGTAGACATTTTCTAACTTTTCACCATCCCATTGAAAAATCTTAATTTCTTCACGGGTAGCTGTCATAGCATAAGGAATTATAACTTTATTATGTTCATACTCAAATTTGAGAATATCTTCGACTTTGGCGGTAATATCTTCTACAATGTTTCTAGCTCTAACTTTTGATACTAAAAGTTTATTTCCGTTTTTATCCCAAGCTGTAATGTCAGATAGTTCTATTGTTTTGTTACTAAGTTGTGTAACGTCCATTTTTTTTAATCCTCATGACATTGACTATGGCAATATCTTCATTATAAATGCGATTCCTAGGTCGCGCTTCGCTATCGCTCTTAACTCTACATCAATAAATGCGTTAGTGTAGCTCACAGTCTGGTAAAATTCATCCTATTTATTTTATTGAGAATCATCAAAAACAGAGGGAAGATTACGACGACCACTTACTACCCGCAAAATTTCAATTCCATCATCCAAGACTATATAAAAAATTATATAGCCTTCAAGGAGTAATCCTCGCAAATCAGCACGTATTTCTGAGTAGCTTTTACCACTATTTGGAAAGGAAACTAATTGTTGACATTTACGATTAAATTCCTGGAAAAATTTTTCACCTGCTTCTAGGTTGTTTTGTGAGAAGTATTCAGCAATTTCGCTCAGGTCACGACTAGCGAGAATATTAATAACGTAACGATTCATTTTTGTACCTGTCGCTGTTGCTGAAAACGATCCAAAATTTGATTTACAAATGTTTCACCGTCAATAGGTGCTGTGTGTTCTGAAATCGCAATAGCAGCATCAATTTTTTCGCGCACTTCCTTAACCCATGCTGTCTCAGAACGATCATACTCATCTAGCAACTTGAGAGCGATTTCTAGAACTTCTTCTACAGAATGGTATTTTCCAGTTTGCAGCTTTGTTTCAATAAAGCGTTCTTGCTTAGGTGTGAGACTAATGCTCATAGTAAATTTTGATTAAGTTGGCTATACATAATAACTATTGTAATATAATTCCAAAAATTTAATTATTCTCAAGGTGTTAGTGAAGATTACCGAAGGTATCGCTCTCACTATACATCAGATAATGCGATCGCTCTTAATCCTACATCAATAATGCGATCGCTCTTAATCCTACATTAGAAATGCGATCGCTCTCACTCTACATCCATAATGTGATCGCTCTCACTCTACATTAGAAATGCGATCGCTCTTAAATCTATATCAATAATGCGATCACTGTTTACTTTAGTTTAGGAATTTTTGGTTAATTCTAGAAATTAATTCAGAGAGTTTATTTAAATCTCTATTGTTCAAAGTATCATCTAATATTTTTTTTTTCAGTCTAGTTTTTAATTTTTTATGTAAGTCTGTCTTCAATTGGCTATTTTCATGAGTGATATTTTTCAAAATACAATCAACCATAACTTTAAATTTCTTGTCCTTGTTTTCTTTTTCTAAAAAACACTCTAGCGCACGCTTAGGATTTTTTACTTTTAAATCAGAATGAGTAGATAGAAATTCGGATATTACTTCTTCTGCAATTTTGACCAAATGCTTGTATCCTTCAAACTCAGATTCAAAAATATTGGTAGCAATAAAATCCTCAAGACACTCATTAGTAAGATACTGATCATAGTCTTGTTTGCGCTCATAATAAATGCAATCATCAGAATCAATTTTTTGATAAAATTCTTCAAAATTATAGATTGACTTACCAATAAATAAAATTTTATCTTTTAAACTAGCTATTAATAATTGTGGGTCACCTATCCCTTTTATAAGAGTATTTATATCTACGTCTGCATCCAAAAGAAACACACCCTTGTAATTCTCATACAGTCTGGATGCTAGTAAGTACGGAAGAATATTATTAGATCCTTTTAAATTGATGATATTAGCAACTTTTATTTCTCCTAGTAATTTTTCAAAAATTTTTCGTTCTTCCTCTCCTTCTACCGTCAGAAATGGTGCAGAAAATATATCAAATTGAAATCCTAGTGCATCTTCAACAGGTTGTAAAATATTTATTCTATCAACATTACTAGCAGAAGAAATAGGCTGTTGTATAAAATCACTTATATTTTTATATGATATTCCCTTTTCATCAGAACGAGTCACTATTCCAATACAGTCTAGATTATCTGTTGGAATCATATATTGAGAATGTGTTGCAAATAATACTTTAATATTTTGATTTATGATAGATGATAAATACGATAAAAGTTCTTTTTGCCATTTTGGATGCAAATATGATTCAGGCTCATCAATCATTAACCAGTATTTTATTTTATTAGAATAGTTATCAAAATATTTAAGTGTTTCTACAATAAACAGCAAAATTATTAAACTTTCTAATCCTGAACTAACATCAGTAATTTTTACTTCTCGTTCTTGATGATATTTAATCCAAAAAACCTTCTCTTTCTTTGAATAATTGCCAACAATATTAGTATTTTTAGTGATGAAATCTTTTATTTGAGTTTCAATATCTTCTTTAAATTTATTAAGTTTTGTTTGGTCAAGTTCAAGTTCTGAAAAATGTTTAACTCTAGACAGTTTTTTTAAACTTCTTTCTATATCATTGTTGATATTTGATATTATTGATGTTTCTTCCTTACATGAAATAAGAATTTTACTATCAAATTCTTTGATAAATATATTTACATCTTTAATAACTTGATTATAAAATTCACCGACATCTATACTTGATAATGTTGGATCTAATTTACAAGTCTCCTTCATAATGTTTGAAACAAAAGGTGAAATATCATTTATTCTAAATTCACTCTCACCTGATGAAAAAATAATGTTATTTATAGTTCTATCTATACGTACTGCAAATATAATTTCTGTTTTTGAATTTGCTTCCTGCCTTAGTTTGTTTATAAGAGTGCTTTTTCCGCTCATGTTCGCCCCTATGAGACAAACAAGAGACTTGTTTTCCATATCGTCGGATAAAGATTGTAATACTTCGTGGTTAATATTTTGATTTTTTTGTTTCATGATAATTTCTATATTGTAGCTTTGTAATAAATTGACATAATTTAGGGTACATCAGATTTGATAAGTTAATTTTTAAACATCTGATGTACCCTACTCAACATGCAGTTATTTGCTAAATAAATTTAGATTGTATAGCTGCTTTTAAATTATTAATAGTTTCCTGAAATTCTTCTAATTCTGGTTCTATTGAATATGACACTAAAATGCTTGTAACCATACGTATTGCATCTTTTTTACTCAATTTCAACATGATAGTGTGACTATCACTGGCTTGCTGAATACGTAAATCACTATCTTGTGTAATTAGAGCTTCAGTATAATTTCCAAAGTCATCAATATATGTAGAAGAAGCAGGTCTTGAAGACTCTGGTGGAGGTAATATAAAACGCTCTTTAGGTTGTTTGTTATCCATGTACTTACCTTATTTGCTCAAGTATTCTTAGTATACTAAGGCCAAGACTTGATTATACCGTAATTAACAAAACTTTACCTAAAAAACCGCAAATTCCGTATATTTTCTAATTTCAGGCGCTTTAAACCCTAAAATAATATGTGCTTTTAGTATTCCCTCAGCAACCAAATCATTAGCAATTCCCTCCTCAGTTCCATCATGTTGAATCCAATTATTAGCTTAATAATTCCTGTGGACGCACAATCACAATACTTGTCGTCAGCACAAAATCACTAGGATTGAAAGTTAAAATATGTGTAACTTGATAAGCAAGCATAACAGCAACAATACGCACATCATGAGTACGTTTACCCATTACCTTATTAGTTGTTACCAAATTTAACCAATTGGGAAAAATGTGTTTAGACTCTTCCAATAGTGGAAAACGCTCAAGAACTTGATCTATAGTGTTTCGGGTTTTTTCTACAGTCCACCCTAAACCATTAACTTCAACTGGTCGCGTAGCCACAACCCAAAACTCAATGATTATTTGCGCTGTCAGTAAACATTCATCTCCCTGTGCAAGTAACCGAGATATAGCCTCTGTTGCTAGGTGATGCTGAATATCAGAAGGATTACAGAAGCGCATCACAACATTAGTATCAAGAATATATCTCGTCATTCTTCGTAAATACTATCTCGATCAAAAGCTTCATCAGGTAAACTTAAACCAGTTTGAGGAAGTTGAGAAACCCATTCACGAAACTCCTTAGTCCTTGCTTCTGGTGTTACTTCTTGCCAAAATGCTCCAGCATAAGAAACCTGTTTAGTCTGAAACTCAATAAAAGCGATAAAATCAGCTATTTTTTCGAGTTGTTCTTCATTGAGTTTATCTAGTTCTTGCTTAATTTTTTCTCGCAGCATAATAATTTAAGTTTGAGATTGCAATAAATGAGCAAATTAACAAAGTAATACGATTATATCATAATTGTTTATTAGATAATACTTGCTGAAGATATTCTGGTAAACTGAAAAAGTTGAAAGCAAATGCAGGTGCTACTGACGTAAATCCTAGATAACTCGTTAAAATTAGACTCAGGATTAATACAGAAAAGACTTTTTTGAACTTAGAAAACATAATCCTAATGAAAACCTAAAATCTTGGTGTTTTCGCTTAGTTAAGGCTTGTTACAAGTATACCAACTTCAAAGGATTGATTAAGCCATAATTAACAATTTTTTACCTAAAAAACCGCAAATTCCGTATATTTCCGAACTTCAGGCGCTTTAAACCCTAAAATAATATGTGCTTTTGGTATTCCCGCAGCAACTAAATCATTAGCAATTCCTTCCTCAGTGCCATCATGTTGAATCCAAACCTTACCATCAATTAAATCAAGATGTAATAAAGTTCCATATATCCGATAACCATTTTCCCAACCAGTTTCTACTAATAAATAACGATCATTTTTCTCATCTAACACCAATTCAACTTTAACCTGTTCATCATTGCCAAGAAAATCAGCATATTCTTCAAGAATTTTTTTAATGATTTGACGATATTGATTAGTTAAGGAATCCATTTGACAATTACCTCCTGTTCAGCATCAAAACTAAATAAACGAATTACACCATCTTCAATTAAAGTTTGACCAGCTTCTTCTTCAAAAATTGTTTTACAAGTGTTTTCACTTACAGCCAGAAATAACTTATATTCAGGATAATAACGTGCTAATAAATGATCATATAACACAAATTGACTAACAGCGTCTTCCAGGTCTTTCATATCCGAAGGACGAGTAAAACTTTTCACCTCAACAGCTATTTTTTCTGTTTCTCGTTCTGCTGCTAATAATCTTTCAGCACCTAAATCAACAAATAGATTTTTACCTCTTGCTAAACGAATTCGTAAAGGGTCATGGATAATTTTCCAACCATCTTTGATAAGTGCATTTTTTACAGTATTGTGATAGATGTCTTTAGCTGGCATAGTATTTATTTTATCAACATAATTTAACAAAGTAATCTCAACTCTATCAAGTAATACAATTATATCATAATTCATGCTGAGGCAAGCTTTTCTATAACCAGTATCAAACAATTGTTATTGCTTTAACAGAAACTTTATGAAAAATGCAGGAAATTGATAGAATTATTCCAGGTTTTCCAATAATCTAAGTAGATGAGGTTGACGCAAGGAAACCCAACATTTTCTAAACTTTGTTGGGTTGCGCTATCGCTTAAACCAACCTACAATTTTATTAACTAAACCGTATTGGAGTAAATAGCGTAAATATTAATTCCCTGTCTACATTGCAAACCCAAAATATCCCCCATTTACCCCTCTCCCCTCATGGTGCAAAAATAATATTAGGAAACAATATTACACCAGAACAAATAGCAATACCTATTGCACCTACTCCCACAACAATGTTTGGACCCCGTGCAGCTTGTTTATTATCACCAACGGGACCATTATGGGTAGCAGATACAGGACATCATCGTTTATTAGGTTGGCAAAATTTACCCACAAAAGATCATCAACCTGCTGACTGGATAATAGGACAACCTGACTTTTTTCATGAAGGACAAAACGCTAAAAGGACACCAGGAAAATCTACATTTAGTGTGCCTACGGGTATTTGTAAATGTGGTAATGGTTTAGCGGTTGCAGATGCTTGGAATCATCGCATTCTCATCTGGTATAATATCCCTACAGATAGTCATATTCCCGCAGATTTAGTATTAGGACAAAATAACTTTCTTGATAATTTACATAACCGAGGAAATCAACAACCTGCGGCAAATACTTTACATTGGCCTTATAGTATTTTCTATCATCAAGGTAAGTTATTTGTAGCTGATACTGGCAATCGTCGCTTATTAATTTGGAATCAATTACCCACAGAAAATGGACAACCTGCGGATATAGTTTTGGGGCAACCAGATATGATATCACGCAATGAAAATGGAGGTGATTCTCCCACTGCTGCTAGTATGCGTTGGTGTCATGATATCACGATGTGGGATGATAATTTAGTTGTGACTGATGCAGGTAATAACAGGGTCATGATTTGGCCAGGAATACCAACAGAAAATAATACTCCTTGTGCGGTGATTTTAGGACAAAAAAACTTTAATTTTGTAGAATTAAATCAAGGTTTTTATTTACCTAATGCTAGTAGTTTAAGTATGCCCTATGGGGTAGATATTTGGGGAGATTATTTAATAGTTGCTGATACAGCTAATTCGCGTTTAGTAGGATGGAAAAAACGAGAATCTATTCTATTATTACAGGGTGCAGATGCTGATTTTGTCATTGGACAAGATAACTTTACAAATAAAAGTGAAAATCGCAATTTTGGACTACCAACGCGACAAAGTTTAAATTGGTGTTATGGAGTTAAGGTTTGTGGTGAGAATGCGGTAGTTGCTGATTCTGGGAATAATCGCGTTTTGATTTGGAAGTTTTAATTATTTCGCGCAAAGATACAAAGGAGCAAAGACGCAAAGATGAGAATAGAAGAAATTCGGGTTTGTGGTATTGTACAAGGGGTGGGTTTTCGTCCTACTGTGTATCGTTTGGCGAAGGTTTTTGGTTTGAAGGGTGAGGTTTATAATGATGGTGAAGGAGTGTTAATTCGTGTTTCTGGTAGTGAGGAAGAAATAACAGATTTTGTGAATAAATTATATCAAGAATGCCCTCCTTTGGCAAGAATTAATGAGGTGATTAGAAGTCCATATTTGGGGGAGTTTGATTTTAATGATTTTGTGATTTCTCGCAGTGTTAATAGTGTGGTGAAAACGGAAATTTCTCCTGACGCTGCAATTTGTCCCCAATGTCAAAGGGAAATTTTTGATCCTTTTAGTCGTTATTTTCGCTATCCTTTTACTAATTGTACTCATTGTGGTCCAAGGTTAACTATTATTCGGGCTATTCCTTATGATAGAAATAACACGAGTATGGCAAATTTTTCAATGTGTAAGGAATGTGAAAAGGAATATCAAGATGTCGAAAATCGTCGTTTTCATGCTCAACCTGTGGCTTGTTTTGTATGCGGACCTCGCGCATGGTTAGAAAGGGCTGACGGGAAACCTGTGATATCTGATATGTTCTCAATGTTGGATGATTTGGATGCTGTTTGTACTTTATTACAAAAGGGTGAAATTGTTGCTATTAAAGGTTTAGGTGGTTTTCATTTGGCTTGTGATGCTACTTTACAAAATGCAGTTCAAAAACTCAGAAATCGTAAATATAGATATCATAAACCTTTGGCTTTAATGGCAAGGGATATTAATATTATTTCTGAATATTGCTATATTAATGATTTAGAAAAACAATTATTAACAAGTTCGGCTGCACCTATTGTTTTATTAAAAATTAAAGATAATAGTAAATTAGCATCTGACCTAGCCCCAGGACAAAATACCCTGGGTTTCATGCTACCTTATACGCCCTTACATCATTTAATTCTCAGAAGAATGAAAGTACCAATAGTTTTAACTAGTGCTAATATTTCTAATGAACCACAATGTATAAATAATGAAGATGCTAAAGATAAATTATCGAAAATAGCCGATTATTTTCTATTACATAATCGAGATATTGTTAATAGAGTAGATGATTCCGTAGTTAGAGTTATTGATAATAAAATTCAAACCCTCAGACGTGCTAGAGGATATGCACCAGCACCAATTATTTTACCACCGGGATTTGAAAAAATACCGCCTATTTTAGCAATGGGTAGCGAGTTAAAAAATACCTTTTGTTTATTAAGAGAAGGTGAGGCAATTTTATCACAACATTTAGGAGATTTAGAAAATGCGTCAGCGTTTAATGCTTATCAAGAAACATTGAATTTATATCTAAATTTGTTTCAACATAAACCAGAAATAATTGCTATTGATAAACATCCAGAATACTTATCATCTAAACTAGGTAAAGAACTAGCAACGGTTAATAATATTAAATTAGCAGAGATTCAACATCATCACGCTCATATAGCCGCTTGTATGGCAGAAAATCAAATTTCTTTAGATACAAAACCGATTTTAGGAATAGCCTTTGATGGTTTGGGATATGGAGAAGACGGTACATTATGGGGAGGAGAATTTTTATTAGCAGATTATCAAAGTTTTCAAAGATTAGCAACATTTAAACCTATGCCCATGATAGGAGGAAAACAGGCAATTTATCAACCTTGGAGAAATACCTATTCTGAATTAATTAAGGCTTTTAGTTGGGAAGAAATACAAGAAAAATACAGGGATTTAGCAATAATCAAATTTTTAGAAAATAAAGACCCTAAACTACTCAACCAAATCATAGAAAAAGGTATTAATTCACCCTTAACATCATCAGTAGGTAGATTATTTGATGCAGTTGCAGCCGCAATAGGTATTTGTCCAGAACAATGTAGTTATGAAGGACAAGCAGCCATAGAAATGGAAGCAATAGCTGATACCAATATTTTAAACAATGATAAAGAAACTCTAAATTATTCCTTTAAATTGGAAAAATCAGCTAATATATATTATATAGATACATCCTCGACATGGCGAGAAATTTTGGATGATATAAAACAGCATATTTCATCATCAGAAATAGCTGCAAAATTCCATCAAAGTTTAGCCATAACCACCGTCAAAATAGTTAAACAATTGAAACAAGAAAATCAATTTAATCAAGTAATATTAACAGGAGGAGTATTCCAGAATCAAATTTTATTACAACAGGTAAAAATGCGACTAGAAAAACTAGAAATTAACGTATTAACTCATAGTATAGTACCAACAAATGACGGAGGATTATCACTAGGACAAAGTGTAATTGCAGCCGCTAAATACTTAAAAGAAAGGCTATAAAAACCTCTGTTTTCTCCGCGCCTCTGCGTGAGATAAATCTTCAAAAAAGGAAAACTAAAATGTGTTTAGGAATACCCGGACAAATAACAGAAATAACTAACAGAGAACATAAACTAGCTATGGTTAATATTGGAGGAGTCAAAAGAGAAATAAACATAGCCTGTATAGTTGACAAACAACACCCACCAGAAGCTTGTATAGGAGATTGGGTATTAGTTCATGTTGGTTTTGCAATGAACAGAATTAACGAAAAAGAAGCAGCAGAAACATTAAAATTATTAGAAGAAATAGCCCAATCTTATACTTAAAATCTCCTTTATTTCTTTGTGTTTTTGCACCTTTGCGCCTTTGCGCGAAACAAAATTATGAAATATATAAACGAATTTCGCAACCCTGAAAAAGCCCTCGCTTTACAACAAGAAATAACCAAACTCAGCCAACAAATAAATAGACATTTAAAAATCATGGAAGTATGTGGAGGACATACCCATGCTATTTTTAAATATGGAATCGAAGAAATATTACCCGATAATATAGAATTAATTCATGGTCCTGGTTGTCCAGTTTGTGTTATGCCTAAAGGTAGGATAGAAGATGCGATCGCATTGTGTCAACTACCCAACATCATATTTACCACATTTGGCGACGCAATGCGCGTACCTGGTGCAAAAACCAGCCTTTTGCAAGCTAAAGCCCAAGGTGCAGATATTCGTATGGTTTACTCACCTTTAGATAGCCTAAAAATAGCCAAAGAAAACCCCCATAAAGAAATAGTATTTTTCGGTTTAGGCTTTGAAACCACCGCCCCTAGCACTGCATTTACTATACTTCAAGCAGCCGCAGAAAATATCACTAATTTTAGTATGTTTTCTAATCATGTATTAGTAATTCCCGCCTTACAAGCATTATTAGAAAATCCCGATTTACAACTTGATGGTTTTATTGGTCCTGGTCATGTAAGTATGGTAATAGGAATAGAACCTTATGAATTTATTACCCAACAATATCATAAACCAATTGTTATTTCTGGTTTTGAACCATTAGATATCTTCCAATCAATTTGGATGTTATTAAAACAAATAGTAGAAAATCGTTGTCAAGTTGAAAATCAATATAATCGGTTAGTAGAAAATAGTGGCAATAAAAATGCTTTAAAAGCCATAAATGAAGTTTTTACAGTGAGAGAAAAATTTGCATGGCGAGGTTTAGGAGAAATACCCAATTCCGGTTTCAAAATTCGTCCAGAATATGCCCAATTTGATGCTGAAGTTAAATTTACAATTCCTAATTTAAAAATAGCAGATCATAAAGCTTGTCAATGTGGAGAAATTCTGAAAGGAGTTTTAAAACCTTGGCAATGTAGAGTATTTGGAACAGCTTGTACACCGGAAACACCCATAGGAACTTGTATGGTTTCTTCTGAAGGTGCTTGTGCAGCATATTACAAATATGGGCGACTGTCAACCATGGCAAAAAGAGATAAATCAGGTGTATCGACCGAACCTATATCAGTCTAAATCGCACAATTTGAGGAAAATTATATGCCTTTTGTCACTGTTCAAATTGGTAAAGGTCATTCCATAGAGAAAAAGCAAAAATTAGTTAAAGCTGTAACTGAAGCTTTAGTTTCTGCACTAGGAACAAAGCCCGAATGGATAACTATTCATATTGATGAATTTGAACGGGATAATTGGGCAGTTGGAGGGGTTTTACACTCTGATAAACACGCTGGAAGGCATGAAGAAACTGGCAGATAATTAACTAATAATGACAGGCAAGATGCCTGTCCCACAACAAAAAATATAATTACAAATAATTACAAAGAAATTTTAAAAATGACAATCAACTCTCATCAAAATCCACTTTTCCAAAAAATTGAGCAAGTCCGTCGTCGTCAAGGAAAGGTAAGAGATACTCACATTAACTTATCCCATGGTAGCGGTGGTAAAGCCATGAGAGATTTAATAGATGATATCTTTGTGAAAAGTTTTGATAATCCCATTTTATCCCAATTAGAAGACCAAGCCACATTTGATTTACTTAGTCTTTCTCAACATGGAAAACGATTAGCATTTACTACAGATTCCTATGTAGTAGATCCTTTATTTTTTCCTGGCTCAGACATAGGAGAATTAGCAATTAATGGTACAATTAATGATTTAGCCGTCAGTGGTGCAAAACCTTTATATCTGACTTGTAGCATGATTTTAGAAGAAGGTTTACCCATAGAAACATTAAGAAAAGTTGTGGCTAGTATGCAGAAAGCAGCTAAAAAAGCTGGAGTGCAAATAGTCACAGGAGACACCAAAGTTGTTAATAGAGGTTGTGCCGATAAATTATTTATAAATACTGCCGGAATTGGGATAATTCCCCCAAACATTGACATTTCTCCTCGCAACATTCAACCGGGAGACGTAGTAATTATTAACGGAGAAATAGGAAATCATGGCACAGCAATATTAATTGCCAGAGGAGAATTAGCATTAGAAACAGATATAGAAAGTGACTGTCAACCACTGCATGAATTAGTCGCCGAAATTATTAAAATTTGTCCCCAAATTCACGCCATGCGAGACGCAACCAGAGGAGGTTTAGCCACAGTATTAAATGAATTTGCCCTCACTTCTAACCTAGGAATACGCATTCATGAAAATGCAATTCCCATTAAAGAAGAAGTAAATGGAGTATGTGAAATCTTAGGTTTAGAACCATTATATTTAGCCAACGAAGGAAAATTAGTCATAGTTGCACCTCCAGAAAAAGCTGATTTAATTTTAGCAACAATGAAAAACCACCCCACAGGAAAACAAGCCTCTATTATAGGTGAAATAATTCCCCACCCACCAGGAATAGTCCTTTTAAAAACAGCCTTTGGTGCAGAAAGAATCATAGATATGCTAGTAGGTGATCAACTGCCCAGAATATGTTAAAATCTATAGTAGGTTGGGTTGACGAAGGAAACCCAACATTTTCGACATTTTTGCGGTTTTGTTGGGTTGCGTTGTCGCTTAACCCAACCTACAAATTCTATCATCAACACAAAGGAAACCCAACACTTCCGACATTTTTGCGGTTTTGTTGGGTTGCGCTATCACTTAACCCAACCTACAAATTCTATCATCAACACAGAAGTCGGGTATCTTGTGCATGAATTAGTGATATAATCATATATAATACTTATTTGTTACCAGAATATGTTAAAACACCTCACAATTACAGAAGCACAACAGCAAATTTTACATTTGCCAGATGATGTACAACAAGAGCCAATAATTATTACCAAACATGGTAAACCAGTTATGGCGGCTATTAGTTTTGAGCAATATGAATCTTTATTAGAAACTTTAGCAATTTTATTTGATCAAGAATTTAACCAACAATTACAAGAAAGTATAGCTCAAGCACACAGGGGAGAAACTATTAGTTGGCATGATGCAAAACTCAAACTCGGACTTTGAAAAACCACAAACTGATCATATTCAATTTGAAATTCAGTTAACGCCTTTAGCATTGGAGATGTTAACAAATATTAAAGATAAACGCCACCAAAAAGCTCTAATTTCACGAATTGATAAACTAAAAATAGAACCTGAAAAGCAGGGAAAACCTTTAACTGGACAACTAATAAATTATCGTAGTCTTAGGGCTGTAGGGCAACGCTACCGTATAGTTTATCAAGTGGAAAATGATAAGGTAGTTGTTTTAGTAGTTGGTATAGGTTTAAGAAAGGAAGGTAATAAGGAAGATATTTATAATCTTTTGCAGAAATTATTGTAGTCCGTGATACAAAATGGATAACGTATTTTCTTTGTTATAGAAAAAATAAACTTAGTAGATTCTGGAATAACTAGGAATAGATATTAGATGAAAGAATGGCATAGAATATTATCTCTTGCGTGTTACTATTCAGGGTTATCTGGTCAAAAGTCACTTTGGGAATTAGCAGATTTGGCTTTAAATGTTCAAGAACGTTGGGGTAAACACCCTCAATATAATTTAAGAGCATTATCTAATGCTTGTAGTATTTCTGAAAGTCGCTTAAAATCTCTTGCAAGAACAGCTAAATTTTTCTCATATAAAGACCGTTTTGAGGAGCTTAGTATGAGTCATCATATTACAGCTATGCGACAAGATCCTGAAAAAGCCAATTTTTGGCTTCAACAAGCTGTAATTAATAAATGGAGTAGCAAAGACATTCGTTTAGCAATTATAGGAAATGGTGATCCAAAAAAGTTTTCCTGGTTAAGATGTGGTACATTCTGGTATTTTTCCCATATCGAGTTTTAGTTAATTACAGGAGAAATAGTAGTGATAATGATCAGCAAATACTAGAACAATTTTTAAGACCAATGTTATCTAACAATGGTCATTTTATTAATGTTGTTAGGCATCCTCGCAATATTGCTATTTCTAAAGGAGGTGTTTCACGTTTTTATTGTAAGAAATATAATCCCAATCCGAATTTATTAGATAAAGTTTTTCTTTTAGGGATTCTTCAAGAGGGTGAATATACTGAACCTATACCTTTATCTAAAAGCGATGTAGGTCAGTTAAATGTACATACTGATCCTATTTTTGAAAGTCAAACTGCGATTAAGGAGACCTATAATGCTATTTTGACAAGCACAGGGGTAGATTGCATTTGTTCTACTTATTATAAACCTCATGCCTGGTCACCAGTTAAACGTATTGAATTTAATAGAGAACTTTTAAGAAATGGCAGACAACTCTTTTATCAAATGTTAGCAACAGTAAAAGATAGTATGATTGTTCCGACCATTTATGAACCATTGGAACAATTTTTAGTAGATCAAATTGTTAAACGTCATACAGGGCGTTTGCCTAGTCTCTATCAAACAATAGGAGTAGCAAATATTAGAGACTTTAATAGCAATTTAGCTACTCAATTAGTTCGTGGATTTCGTACATAATTAAATTAATTAGAGGTAATAAAACAATGACAGAATATATTAGCATTGGCTCAACTCGTAATCGTCAATTTTACGGAATTGTTCGCTCTAGCTCATTGGGTAATGAATTATTGGGGCGATTAGGATTTTTAAAATTTAAAGCAGGAAATAATAACGATATTTCTGTTTTGTGCCAGATTATTTCGGTAGATAGACGTAATACAGTTCACGAAGATGGTAGTTTTGGTCCAGTTATTGCTGCAAAGGGTTCTATTCCTTATTTATCTTCAATTGGAGATTATGAGGAAGCAGTTGCAAAACCTATTGCACAACAAGTTAATGGAACTGCTTCACCATTAAGAGCTAATCCTCCTAGTGGTTCACAAATTGTTAGTTTAGATGATAATTCCTTAATGTCAGAGCAAGAACAAAAAAATCCTCAAACAATTTTTAATAGTTTTGCTCCCGATAAATCAGAAGGCTATTTGAGATATCCGGGTTCATTAGTGGGAGAGTCTATTAATGTACCTATTATTTGTAAAAGTTTTAATCCTGCTGATGAGAATGGTTGGGGAGAAGCTCGTCATGCTATTTTTTTAGGCCGTTCTGGAATTGGTAAAACCCACGCTGCTAAGATAATGTTAGCATTATATTTGTTGTCAACAAGAACAATGGGTGCATTTATACCTGATGGAAAAGGAGATTTTATTAGACCATCAGGACGAGATTTAGACCTAAAAAAATTGTTAGAGATAAATAATCGTCATTTTAACTTACTAGATATTGAAAATTTAAGATTAGAAGAATCAAATCAATTTGAGAAACTTTTGTCTATTGAAAAGTTTGATAAATTAATTATTACAGCAGCATCAGAAAAATGGCGATTAATTTTGGAATTAACTTTAGCTAATTTTACTGACGAAGATGGACGTTTAATCATAACAGGCAATGATGCTATCACTTTAGAAACATTTATACAAAAATTTAATGAAAGTATCCCTTTAGCTTATGCTGGAAAAACTGACAATAAAGTTGAACAAGCTAAAAAAATACAGGAAACAAATAAACAAAGAATTGTATCAGTATTTCAACGAATTCTAAATAGATTTACTCAAGGTACAAGTCTTAATGATTTAGTAGATGGTGTTTTGAGTAAAGGTCAAATATATTTCCTGGATATTCGTAGTTACGATAATGAAGTTAATGTATTTATTTTAAGTAATCTTTACAGACGTTTTCGCCGTAGAGCATCTCATCTATATTATCGTAGGCAATACTCCAACGCTATTGTTTATGTAGATGAGGCAAATCGTTTTATTCCTCAATCACCTAAAGATGAAGATCAGAAAGCTTTATCGCAAGAATTAATAGATGGAATTAAAACAACGAGACAATATGGTTTAGCTTGGTGGTTAGCAGATCAAAGACCTTCTGCTATTAGTAAAGATGCTTTTACTCAAATGGGAACTTTCTTTTTTGGTAAAGGTATGACTGCGGTTGCTGATCAAACTAATATGGAATCAGTTTTAGGTAAAGACGGATGTAATGTTTATAGTTATGTAGCAACTATGGGAGGAAAACCATTTGTTGCTACTGGTCAATTTATCGGAGTTGGTTCAAGTGAGTCTGTAGCAGTTCCTATGGAATTTTTTGATGGTTTTCAAAAGTTGGCTACTGAAAATAATGAAACCTTGGATGCCGGCATAGAATTTACCAGTTAAATTGACAAAGTTCTAATTAGCTATATTAAATCCCCCCTCCATCTCATAACGAAGGGGGATAAAAACCTAAGCAGTGAAATACTTCACTACAGGATGATAAGCAATAATCGCCGTAGTAGGCTGTGAGTTTCATGTATTAATTGATATCGCTGATTTGTGAGATCAATTTATTATTTTTTGATATAATTACAAAAATAAGATAGAAAAAAATAAACCAGGGATGTCATAATTATCAACTATAAAATGTGATCTAATCTATCTATTAATACTACTAACTAGGTAATGATTATACTCCAAATTGTCTGTAACGTATCAACTGTCACCTAATATGCACGAACTCGGAATAACTCAAAACATCATTGCCATAGTCACCGAAAATGCCAAAGGTAAAAAAGTCCAAAGAGTATTATTAGAAATTGGCAAATTATCGGCTATTATGCCAGAATCAATTAAATTCTGTTTTGATATTTGTGCTAAAGATACAATATTAGAAGGGGCAATATTAGAAATATTAGAAATACCAGGAATGGCTAAATGTCGTCAATGTGGTACAACTTTTGGTATAGATAAACCTTTTGGTATTTGTGAATGTGGTAGTATTAAATTAGATATAATAGCTGGTGAAGAACTAAAAATTAAAGAAATTGAAGTAGAGGAATTATGTGTGTAACTTGCGGTTGTTCTGACGATAATCAAACGACAATTACAAATATGGAAAATGAACATCATCATACTCATACTTTACCAGATGGAACTGTAATTACTCATTCTCATCATCATGAAGAAACAACCCAAATTCATGCTCAAATCCATAATACAACCATATCTTTAGAACAAGAAATATTAGGGAAAAATAACCTATTAGCTGCCCAAAATCGCGGCTGGTTTAAAGGTCGAAATATTCTGGCTTTAAATTTAATGAGTTCTCCTGGTGCGGGAAAAACTACATTATTAACTCGCACTATTAATGATTTAAAAAATCAATTAACTATTAGTGTCATTGAAGGTGATCAAGAAACTACAAATGATGCTGAAAAAATTAAATCCACTGGTTGTAAAGTCGTGCAAATTAACACGGGTACGGGTTGTCATTTAGATGCTTCTATGATAGAAAAAGGCCTGCAAGAATTAAATCCGCCCCTTAATTCTGTGGTGATGATTGAAAATATCGGAAATTTGGTTTGTCCGGCTTTATTTGACTTGGGAGAAGCTGCTAAGGTGGTAATTTTATCGGTGACGGAAGGAGAAGATAAACCCATTAAATACCCTTATATGTTTCGCAGTAGTGATATTATGATTTTAACGAAAATTGATTTATTGCCTTATATAAATTTTGATGTTCAGCGTTGTATTGAATATGCCAAACAGGTAAATCCAAAAATACAAATTTTTCAAGTTTCTGCTACTACTGGAGAAGGATTGGAAGATTGGTATGGGTGGTTAAGTCAATGATTTTTTAGAAGTAATTACTTCTATCGTCCGTAAAACCTGGTTATCTAATTCAAATCCTTGACGCACTACTTTAGTAATTGTTTGTTCTTCTATATCATCTTTTATTTCTCTATCTACTACTCGACAAAATTCAAAATTTGGTTGACTTTCTGTAAAAATAAATCGCTAGTTACTTTACTGATTAGTTTTCCAATTTTTTAGCTAACCCCTAATAAATAACATCCAACCATACAGGAATTACAGCTTTACCTTCGTCTAGGGATGCGATAGCGAAGCGCGACCTAGGAATCGCTCTTTTTCTGTCAAATTCTACCAAAGAAAGTGAATCAACCTGTGGTAACAACAACATAAGTAATCAGTTCCACCAGATTAGACCTGGAACAAACAGAATCCTGATTTTGAGCGTAAAGGACAATTAATTTATCAACGCGGTCAAATAATCTGGCAAGTGATAAAAGACAACAACTGTTATATTACTTAAAGCCGATGATGAGATTTGAACTCACGACCTACTGATTACGAATCAGTTGCTCTACCCCTGAGCCACATCGGCCTACACCGCTAAACATTATAACATAATTATCGATGATAAAACCAAATTCTCAAAATAATCTCAAACCTCAACAATATAACCGTTTAAAAACAGAATTGGCCGCACCCTATCGGGGGTTAAGGCAATTTATATATATCAGCGTTGGTGCTTCGGGCTTTATTGGCGCATTTATTTTCTTTTTCCAACTCCTAGCCGGCCGCGATATTGAACAAGCCCTGCCTAATTTCGCCATTCAACTAGGAGTAATTGGGTTAATGGTTTTTCTCTGGAAATGGGAAAACAGAAAGCGTAAATAACGCAGGAGAGGCAAAAGAATGGATAATATTCTTCCCTATTTTCTATGCACTTAAATGGATTTGTGGACTATTCCAAACAATCCCTTTTAAGCAAATACCTGGCTGTTATTTAAAGACTATTTTTTAGTTTTTCCAGTATTTACAGGCTTTTTCGTATTTACTGTAGTACCAGTATTGCCAATTTTTGGGGTATTGCTAGTATTACCAGTATTACCAATTTTTCCTGTATGATTATCGGTAGGTGTAATCACGGCGAGAGGGGCAAAATCTATAGCACCAGCAATCTTCTTCTCGTTAATATCGTTACCAATAGCCGTAATCCTACCCTTAGTCGAATTATTTACCTCATAACGGGCATTATCACGGATAATATTACCACCAGGATTGATGCTAGTACCGAGGTCAGGAGCAGCATTAACGGTAGCAACTATACCATCTTGCTTATTATTGCGAATTGTGTTTTTACGGAGTACGGGTTTTGCTGTTCCCGAAATATATAAACCACTTTTATTTTGAGTGATGTTATTAGCCTCTAATAAAGGTGTGGAACTACCGCCAATTGCTACACCAAAACCAGTATCTTGAAATAAGTTACCACGAATCAAACCTTGTGCTAATTTAGTTACGGAAATTCCCTGACCCCCGTTTTTGAGAAAGATGTTATTTTCAATTTGGGGATTAGCAGTACCAGTCAGAAAAACTCCCTCTCTGTTGTTGTTAATAAAAGTACTATTTTTGATCACAGGGTTACTAGATTCTACCCATATAGCTGTCCCCATTTTATTAGCATTGGTAAAAGTTAAACCTGTAATAAAAGTATTATCACGAGCTAATATTGTAATATTCTGTCTTGCCCAGGTGCGACTCATATAATAACCACCACCGATAATTAAAGTTCCCTCACCCTTGTTAGTTTCATTACCTTGAAGTGTTACACCTGAGTTGAGGACAAGGGGAAATTGTTCACCGCTATCTTTACTATAATTCCCAGGAGCAAGCTGAATTACTGTACCTGGTTGAGCTTGAGCAAGGGCAAAGGTAATTGTTTTATAGGGTGCTGCTGTAGTCCCAGTGCCAGACTTATCTTGTCCAGTGGTGGAATTAACGTAAATGATAGTGGTTGTAGCTGGGACTTGGGCTGTTAAAGTCGGGGTAGTGCCAGCTTGAAGTTGACTAGGTACAAAAGTATAACTACCGGCAGTTAGTAGTAAAGCTGTAAGACTAGCTTGCCAGGATAAACGAGAAATGTAAAAACTCTGATTTTTCATAGGAGTCTCTTTAGGACTAAGAGGGAAGCGACAACAACCGCGATTAAACTAGTTTTTTCAATGAGCAACAAATTTACATCTGTAAAACCCATGATGATTAACATTCAGTTAAAATCGTCTGGGAATTAGTTCCCAGACCAGTTAAAAAGCTAACTTAAAGTATAAGTCACTTTCCATAATTAAAAATTAATTTCCCATTACCGATATTGAAAACGGAGATTATTTATCAATAGAATGGGGAATACCTAAAACTGGACAAGGGAAGTTTTTACCTAGGGTTTTAATGATCGGATGATTGGCAGATTGGCAGCCTAAAAAAAGAATATCAGCTGCTTCTAATTTAACAACTTTCTTGAGTTCTTGAGCAAGGTTGCCAAACCGTAGATGAGATTTAAAATAACCTTGCCATTCTTCAGCTAAAGTTTTCGCTTGCCAAATAATTCTGTCTGCTTCCTGGATAGAGGTTCTAGATTTTGTTTCTAACTGTGGTAAAATTGCTGTTGCTTTTGGGGGATTTAATCGTAATAGAACTGGTTTTGATATATTGCTTAGTTGGTGTTCTAATTGAGTTTTATTATCAGCAAAGTTGGATATATCATCAGGTTGATAATTGCAATTTTCTTCTACTACATAAACGGCTTGAACTGTAATTTGATAGTTAGTAGCTAAACTCGTTTGGTGAGCAATCCAACAAGCAATATCTAGGGCTGTATGACTTTCAGGTGAACCATTATAGCCGACAATAAAATTAGCTGATTTGCTATGAGAAACTCTTTGAGAAAATGATTTTTGAGTTTCTGGTAGTAATAGCATTTGTTCGATTAGATCATCACGCCCGATAGTACTTTGTAACCGTGCTAATATTGGCTGAATTTTCACAGTTTTAACTTCTCTCTCTTAAAACAGTTAATCAATGAGAAGCGGGGACGACAATTCTAAATTTTAGATTTATCTGCAATCTAAAATCCAGAATTTATTAAGGAAGACCCAATCATAACTGTATATTACAGCCAAGATTTTGGGATTTCCTTCCATTGCTGACGGAGTTAGCTGACGGGCTAAGACTGGAAGGTGTCTCTCATAAGATTAGCCCCAAATACTTGGTTCCTCCGCTTCAAATTCAGTTTTGATGAATTTGAATTAAGCTACCCACTAAAAATATAGTGACAGTATGGCATTAAGGTTAAATAAAGTCAAGTTTAAGAATATTGAGGATATGCTTGTATTCAAGAGCTTAATTAATAATTTCCCTAATTTATCCTAATATTTAATGATTTAAAGTATTTTAATCTAGCGATAATTGGTGATTAAATATCAGTATTCAGCTAGAAAAGTAGTATCAAGCTGGGTATTCCCCTATTCCCTGGTCTCAACTTCTCGACAAGTACCTAAGAGTCATTTTTTGTGATTATTCCTTAAATTCTCTGACAAAAGGTTATAATTTTTAACTTTCACATTTTTATAGGTGGGAATTACCCACCCTATAAATCTATAAACTTACACCATGTTTTTTGGCAATTTCCACAAGTTGCTTATATTGATGTTGTGATGCTTTTGCTAAAATTGTATCTGCTTCTTCTGGATTAGTACCATCTTTAGGAATTAAATACTTAACATAAAGAGAAACAAAATCAACAACCGCAGCTAAACCTATTAATTCGTGTTTATCGGCTTGTTTTCCAGCAATTACAGCCACTAAACCGGCTCGAATTGGGTCGGGTCTGACTTTCATAAATTGATCAACTAATTGTTTAGAATAATCCGCTGGTGCTAGATTCTTTAACTTACTTTGATCAGGTTTAAATTCTAATCCTGCGGCTGTTGACTGCTCTAACATACACCATTCTATAAATTCTTGGAGTACGGCTTCAGGAAGTTGAGGAAGATATTGATGTAGTTCTAAATTAGACACAATTAGTTACCAATTTTAGTATTTTTTAATTCCTAATTGATAATTCTTCATCTGATAATTAGGAATTATCAATTATTCCTTAAAATTCAGACTAACTCACTGATTTGGGAACTTTTGTACGGTAAATAACAATTATATAGAACCCTGACTTATGGGAGAAGTCGGAGTTCTAGATTATATAAATTAAGCCGTTCTAAACCGTGCTAATTCTTCCCCAGTTTTCGCGTCATGGGCATGAACTGTACAGACCAAACATGAATCAAAAGAACGGGCTACATGACCGACTTCTACAGGGTCTTTTGGGTCTTGAATTGGCGTTCCAATTAATGCTTTTTCGATTGGTCCGAGTTGTCCTTTTCCGTCACGGGGTCCAATATTCCAAGTACCAGGAGCGATAACTTGATAGTTTTTAATTTTGCCTTTTTCGATTTCTACCCAGTGACATAATGCACCTCTAGCGGCTTCCGTTGCACCCCAACCTTTACCATCTTTTTCTTCTGGTTTAATATACCAAGGATCGTTTAATTTGAACTCTCTTAAACAACGTTCAGCTTGACGATATAGTTTAACTATTTCGTGGACTCTTCCTAATTGTCTAAGATGAACACTTGCACCTCCCATTTTCTTAAATGTATCCAGAATAAATGGGTCATAATGTTGCCAAGATTCTCCATGATTTCCTCCTGCAACTAATTGACGCGCTAGGGGTCCGGCTTCTAATCGTCCTAAGTCTTGGTGGAGGACTGCACTTGACCAAGAATATGCCCCATTAAAGTCTTTTTGATTGTGATTAATTGGCTTTGTTGTGCGATCGCTTGGATGCCAATTTTCTGTACCTTCATCATACCAAGAATGGGTTAAATTCTCACGAGCAAATGATTGATTCATTAAGCTATGAGTATCAGTAAAACTATCATAAACACCGCTTTTCATAATTACAGCAGCGTTACGTCCTTCAATGGTGGGTTTATTGTATTTATCCTCATGGGGAATATAACCCCAAGTCACATATTTACCCACTCCCGCACCATATCTATCTAAACCGATATCTAACCCCATTCTCCAATATAAACCCAAGTCCGATTCTCGATGTTTAACATCTTCATTTAACCACTTTTGAAAGTCTTCATAAGATTGAATTTCTTCATATCTTTCTAAAGAACATCCTAACCAAATTGGTTCTAACCAATTGGTGCGGAAATATTCCAAAATTGCCCAGGCGCGGGTAATATCAGTTAAAGTTGGGGCGCACATTACTCCACCAGGCACCATATAACTGCTATGACAACAGGTGATATTATAAAAATGTTTCTGAGTAACTTATTTTTAAAGTAATTTTGCTCGGTAATAACATTTTATTTTCACCATTTTAGCTTTGATAAATAAGGGAATATTTAGGGAATGAGCGGACAAGATCAGGGTAATTGTGAGGGTATATATTCCACATCTACACAGGAATATACAAATGCAGATTCAACCGACTTATTCGCCGATTTTGAACCGCAGAACACCACAGACGGTAGGTATAGGGAATGACGAAAATAAAAGCAACAGAATTACAGTATCAAGCAGTTTTTGAACAGAAGTTAATTGCAGCTAATAGTAATTTAAAAAGGGAGAGAATAAAAGTTAGTATTAAACAAACTGGCAATTCTCTCCAATTACGAGCTACCTTACCCTTAAAACCAGGGGATAATAGTATAGGTAAACAGAAAAAACAGTATGATATATCTTTAGGAATACCCGCAAATTTAGAGGGATTAAAAACTGCAATTGAAGAAAGTTATGAGTTGGGTAAATTAATTGCTCGTCATACTTTCGAGTGGAATGAAAAGTATTTAGGAATTAAAACGAGAGAGAAACAAGAAATCAAAACAATTGGCGAATTATTAGATACATTTGATGAAAAATATTATCAAACTCGTCAGAAAACTATCACCAGTCAAAATACTTTTGCTAACTATATATCTGTAATTAAAAGAAACTTGACTCTCACCCATTTAGCCACAAAAGAAAATTTTGAAAAAGTTATTAATTCATTTCAGGGAAATAAAAAAAATGAACTAATAGCAGTAACTTCTGTTTTGATTAAAACCTTTAATTTAGGATTTCAACTCGATGTCAAACGAGATCATGTCACTCCTGCTTATCGAGAAATTCCTGAAGATGAAAAAATAATATCTGCTTTTGACCTCTTTGAAAAATTCGCCCTCAACCGCAAAAATACAAATATTAGTGATGAAATAGACACCTGGGAAATGTGGCGTTGGGTATATGGAATGTTGGCGACTTATGGGTTAAGACCAAGGGAATTATTTGTCCAACCTGATATTAATTGGTGGATGTCTCCCCAAAATATAGACCATACTTGGAAGGTGAATAAAAATACCAAAACTGGATATCGGGAAGTTATTCCTTTTGTACCTGAATGGATAGAATTATTTGATTTACATAATCCCAAACCATTAAAGATTTTAGAACAAAAGGTGGCAAAAATTGCATCTGTACAAAATATTAATTGGATGCGGAGAGATATATCCAGATGGTTTAGAAAGGTGGGAATTGAGTTTCAACCTTATGATTTACGCCATGCTTGTGCAATTCGAGCGCATCTTCAGGGAATACCAATTAAAGCCGCAGCAGATAATTTAGGTCATACTGTTGATGAACATACAAAAACCTATCAAAGATGGTTTGGGATTGAAAAT
>Ga0207909_1000067_pt1 | contig 39861 bp, 34 predicted proteins | sample LakMenEpi05May10_FD_150672 | JGI IMG/M metagenome (GOLD analysis project Ga0207909, IMG submission 150672) | Freshwater microbial communities from Lake Mendota, WI - 05MAY2010 deep hole epilimnion (SPAdes) | ecosystem: Environmental > Aquatic > Freshwater > Lake > Epilimnion/Euphotic zone ...
TTTTTAATATTATATTACATAGAACTTAGTATACCTAATACTTCTATTCTTTTAGCAGTATATTGCTCTTCTGTAATAACTTCCCAACCATCTCTGTTGGTAATAGCCATCATACTGTCATATGTTACAGGAGAACCAATATAACTTACTGATTTAGAATCTACAGTATCATTAACTTGTTCTATTGTTTTTAGTTCATCATCTAGTTTAAAATGACTCACTCTGAATTTGTAATACGTGTTCATATTATTTTATTTTTATATTTATTATTGTGGAGTTTCATAACCACTACAAAATGATTCTGTATAAACCATACCGCCACTTACACTTGTTGCACAGAAAGTATCAAATGGATACAAATATTCAGAATAGAAATGACCTAAACAATCTGTATAATATACCCAACCATAATCAGTTACATAATACTGCAAACAAGTAGGAGGAGGAGTACAGCAGTAACTACTATTAGCTTCAACTAATGAACCGCTCACTCTTGTTTGATTATATGTAGCAGAGTTTTCATTTAAGTCTATTTCCATGTAATACTTGTCACAACCAGAGCATCCGTAGCTTCCAAATAGTATAGTCCAATCAGGACTTGTGTTTTGACCACAAGTACCACCACAATAAGTACTATTTGATTCTGCTAAGGTAGCACTTATTCTTATTTCATTATAAGTTGGTGAACAAGTATTTAGATCTATTTCATCATAATATTTATCACAACCTGAACAAGTATAACTACCAAATAATAAAGTCCAATCAGCAGCTGTAGACTGACCACAACATACACTACAGTTTGAACCTCCACTCACCCAACGTAAAGTGGTATAACCAGAAGCACATGAGTTAGTTTGTTGTTGTTCTATTTGACTTACACAATCAAGACATCTTCCCTCACCAGTAGCTGTCCACACTTGAGTGGTTGATTGACCACAGCATCCTCCACAATATGTGCTATTAGATTCAGCTAGTACAGAACTTATTCTTATTTGGTTATAAGTGGCAGAACAAGTGTTAAGATCTATTTCGTTATAATACTTATTACATCCACTACAAGTGTAACTAAAAAATATTAGTGTCCAGTCTGCTGCAGTGCTACAAGCTGATCCTCCGGCAACCCATCTTGTAGTATTATATCCTGTAGCACATACATTAGTTTGTACTTGTTCTTTTTGATTTACACAACTTTCACATCTAGTAACTTCTGTATCTACCCAAGTTTGAGTAGTACTTGGAGAAGCATTAGCAGGACTAGTTACATAAATTATATCATTTAACTTATATTGATTATATGTACTTGAACAAGATCTATCATCTATATAAACTATAGTTGATGTTACAGATCCTGCACTACATGTATAATAATAAGATCCAGAAGCTACCCAGTTTGCACCAAGACAAGGAGGTGGTGGAGCTGAATAGACATAAGCTTTTCTATATATTTGATTCCAATAATAAGTAGTAGTAGCTTTTGGTATAAAAATTACACCACCATTATTACTATAATTAAACTGTCCTATTCCATATAACATCATTGCTATATAGTTATTTGTAATACCTGTAGTAACAGCATTACCGCCAGCTATACCCTTATTACCAGTATAACCTTCTGTTAATGTAAAGTTAGCTCCATAATTAGAAGAAGTAATTACTAAAGGTGGTAATCCTGGCTCACCATTAAATACCCAATCATTTTCATTAGTTGCACCCACCATGGTTTTACCATCATCTGTTATTGTAGCAGAAATAAAACCTACATGTGATCTACCACCTGCAAAAAAAGCAGTTGTATTTGAAAACTTTTCAGACCAACTTACACCATAGTTATTAGAAACATATGCTTTTACTCCTACTGAACCAAAAAGACCAGGTTTATGCCAATCAGAAGTTATAAACTGATTTTGTCCAGTATAGTCTATAGCTATATCAGCAAATCCAGCAAACTCACTACCACCACTTTTTGTCCATGTAGCTCCATAGTTACTTGAATAAATTCTAAAAGACCAAGGTCTAAGATTATTAGGAAATCCAGGAGTTACATTATAAGCAAAAACAGCAGTTATATATTGACCATTTCCTGATACAGCTACTTTTGCTGATGGGGCACCATATAATTCATATCCAGTTGGATCTGCATAAACTCCAGAAAATGAACTTCCATAATCTGATGAAGCAACTACTCTTGCATTTCTATTACCAGCTGCAGTTGTAGAAAGTCCAGAAACAGCAACGTATTGACCATTAGCAGACATTGAAACACCAAAAGGATAAAACCCTGCAAGTATGCCACTTAATAACTTAGCTGTAAAAGATACACCACCATCAGTAGATATATATACAGTATTATTTTGGTCACCAGCTACTACTGCAATATATGATCCTGTAGAATCTCCAGCTATACCATTCCAATATTGTGATGGTAATCCTGAAAGAGCTGTAAAAGTGTTACCTCCATCTATTGATTTATAACCAGCTGTAGCTGCCACCCCATACATTATATATGGAGATGCAACAGTAATACCTGATAAGTCCTGTTTAGTAACTAATCTATTAGATGCTTTAGCAACATATGAAGGAAGAGACGTATTAATATTTATGTATGTGTTAGCTTCAGCTTTAGTAACTTGTCTATTACTAGTTGGTATACTAGTTTTAGCAGTAAAGGCTCCTTGTGCTACACCACTTTGTAAATTAGTATAGCTAACAGTTTGATTATTTTGTAAATCACTATAAGCCATTATTATTTTAATTTAGCTTCAAGTTCTGCAATACGCTTTTCTAATGCTGCTATTTTAGCTGTATGTATTTGACGATAAGATAAACTTAATATACCATCTTTATCTTTAAGTAGGGCACTATCTAATACCCCCTCAAAGTCTTGAGCAAAATAACCTAATTCTTCTTTTCCTTCTTTTATATACGACTTAGCTGTTATTGTTTCTATACCAGCAATAACAGGATTTTCTTTAAGAAGTGTTTTAAATCTCTTATCTGAAAATTCATAATAGGCATCTGCATAAACGCCACCACCTGCCAACACTTTAAATCTTGTAGTAACATTACTTTCATTTAATACCCAATCATTATTAAACATGGAAATATCCCATGTTTTATTACTTGAGTCTCCATTGATGAATACCATAGAAGCACTAGTATTACTACCCACTGAAGTTATTGGTCCTGTACTTGATGTATAGAATATTACACCTGCATTCTTTGTAACCTTAGCAACTACATAGCTATCTGCTATCAAACATAATGCTCCTCCTCTATAGTTACCAATCTCTGCATCATATCCTAGTGATGGATATATTCTAATACCAGATTTATTTGTAGATCCGGTTGCATTTAAATCTACATAAGGTTGTATTTGGCTAATAGTTAATGGTGTATTAGATGCACCATTAATAGTTACATCACCAGATATAGTTCCGCCACTAGTAGAATACCAACTTCCATAATTACCAAGGTCATTAGTAAATGAACTTAATGCTGTTGGTCTACCTGTTATACTTGTCCATGCTAAACTTGTTACTATTGTATCAGCATCATCACGCCAAGCTGGATTACCAGATGCGTCTGTCTTCCATACTTTATTAGCCACTGCTCCTGGGGCAGCTACGTAACCTGCTACGTTAACAGAGTTAGCAACCCATGTATTAGTATCAGTGTCTGTATCAGGAGGAACTTGCCATGTACCATCTTCCCTCAAATACTTAGTAGTTCCTGCTCCTGCTGGAGCTGCTGGAGTTAATCCATTAGCACTTCTTGTAAAAACTACATAAGTAGTATCATTATCAGCTCCCCATACTGCTGTACCATCTGATGAATATCTTAATATCTGACCAGCTGCTCCTCCTGCTGGAATATGTTTATTACCAGCAGTAGTTGGATGAACATAAATTGTGTCAGTATCGGTATCTGGTGGTATTACCCACGTACCATCTTCTCGTAAATAACGAGTAGTAGTTGATCCTCCAGGATTAGGTACAAGTCCTGCTACTGTTCTTGTAAAGTTAGAGTAGGTTGTATTAGTATCTGTGTCTGTTGAACTAATTGTAAATTCTGTAGCACTAGTTCTAGTTATAGTTGTTGCTCCACCTCCTGTAAATGTAATATCACTAGCAGAAGCATCTGAACCAGTAAGTCTAATTTTAGTTGTTGAAACTGGTATAGTTAAACTATAAGTTGTATTAGTATCTATATAAGATGTAATGTATCCGGGTCCGTTAGTTAACTGATTAAGATTAGTTAAGTTACCAACATGCCATATTGTATTACCATTTACTTTAGCAGCACTATCATTAGGAACAGATATATTAAACCAATCATCTGCATCATTAGTAAGATACACTTCTAAAGACATAGATTCACCAGCACGAGTTATTAATCTCATACCGGCTGTATCACCGCTTCCTCCAAATACATCATTTGGAAACTTAAGACCATTAGCTGCACCTTCTTTTAGAGTGATGGCACCTGTCATAATTCCACCGGCTAGTGGTAAACCACCTAGTCCGGCTAATGTATAAATAGGTAATGTCTGAAAAGTTTTATCACCTCTCCAATATTGTGCTGTAGTACCAGCTGTAATAGCTGGTTCTTTAGTACCAATTAATGTAGTGATAGTTGTACTAAAATTAGCATCATCTCCAAGAGCAGCAGCTAACTCATTAAGAGTGTTTAGTGTACTTGGTGCTGTATCTATTAAATTAGATATACTTGTATCTACATAAGTTTTTAAAGCATAGCTTGGTTTATCTGCTGTCCATACAGGATCTGTTTCTGTAAAAGAAGTTAAATAACCAGCTAATGCATGATTGCCCCAGCCAAATGCAGTATCAGCTTTAGTTCCTTGTGCAGAAGTTGCTGCATCTGTTATTCCATAACCAGCAAGTGTTGTAGGTTTAGAAGTTAATGAAGCAAATGTATGAGTGTGATCTATTAAAGAATATAAACCAGCGTGGTTTCCCCAACTAAAAGCAGTGTTCCAGTTAGCAGAGTTATTAACTATACTTGGTTCCCATGAAACACCATTAGATAAAGCTATACCTGCAGATGGATAAACCATTGAAGCTACACTAAATATTCTATCTCTAGATAAATCAGCTGTTTGACCATTAATGGTTATAGTTCTTGTAAGAGGAACAAAGTTAGTAGGACTAGATGTACCTGATCCATACTGAGGTATATTAAGTATACCTGTAATACTATCATAAGTAGCCGGACCAGATGTATTAAATGTAGTTAAGGCTATAGCTTTTCTAACTCTATCAATACTAAAATATAAAGCATGTCTACCTTCTGTTATTTGGTCTGTAGTATAGTCTCCAAATTTTGCAACAACTACTCCGGTTCTACCAAATACAGAAGTAACAAGATTACCACCACTCTGTGTAATAAGCTGTGCCACTGTAGCAGATGATATCCTACCGTTAACTCCAGGCACAAGAACTCTAGCCTGCGTACCAGTAGTAGCAGGTATAGAAGCTAGTGATAGTCCAGCAGGAAAATATATATTACCAAATGAGTCAGTAGTAAACAAAGCTTATATGATTAATTCTGAATTAATGAGTCTAACTTATTTTTAAGTTCTTCAATTTGTAATTGTTGTTCTTTAATAGCTTCAATAAATAAAGCAGCCATGTTACCATACGCTACAGAGTACATATCTTTTTCTGTACCTGAAACTATTTCCGGCATTACTTTTAATACTTCTTGAGCAATTACACCAGCATGCCTTTTACTTTGATCTTCTAATTTTGCATCTTTTCTAGTAAATGTTACACCTCTTATAGCTTGAATTTTTTCAATAGCATTTGTTACTAATTCTATATTATCTTTTACTCTTTCATCAGAATAAGCTACTATATCATTTTGAGCCCATATTGTAACAGCACCCCCACCTATTGTTGCATTTATTGTTGCAGCTTCACAAACATATAATCCCCAACTACTTGTTTTACCACTACCCCAAAAATTTGGATGAGCATAACCTATACCATACATGTTTATTAAAGAAGTATCATTTGGAGTATAAGAACTACCAATAGTATAAATAGGATTTGTATTACTAGAATTACCCCCAACACTATTATATGAACCTACAAAATATCCAGAAGAGTGACTTGTTCTTCCTATAGTACCAGACATATTACCACCTGCTAAAGGAAGTTTTGTAGTATCTGATGTAATCCATCCTCCATAGTTTCCTAATTGACTTCTAACATGAGCTATAGACGACTTTCTTAACCAACCATCTCCATTACTTGTATAGAATGAATTAATAGTTGGATTCTCTGTTTCAGATACAGAAGAATTAATATAATAAGCATATATGTAGTTATTTGCATCTCTAATTACTACTGTATTAGCTCCAATAGGACCAGAAGGAGCATATCCTCCAACTGTTGATGCATTACCTCCATTTGCTGGAGCTGAACCTGCTGTTGTTGCATAAGCTGCAGCTATTAAACTTGTTGTATAAGGTCCATCAACTGCAACTGAATTATCTATTGCTCCAATTGATACAGCCCAAGTTCCTGTAGTCCAATTGACACCACCAGGATTATTAAACCCATTTGAAAACTCTGTTACATGAACTTGTGGATATGACCAAGTAGTTCCATTTTCTCCAATCCAAACACAACCAGAAGATCCATCAGTTCCATATCTTATTGGAAGTACTGCACCAGTATCAGTAGTCAGCATCCATTGGTATCTATTATATGCTGTACTTGGATAAAGATGACAACCTAATTCAATAGTATAACCATTACCTCTTTGACCATATTCATATATTTTAACAGTCATTTTCCACATACCATGAACTGGTGTTCCTGGTGGTAGTTTAATTTTAATTGCACCTGTAACTACAGAAGTTGTTGTTGTATATGATGCACCTTTTGGACGAGATAATCCTACATTAAAATTTCCTACTGGGTTTGTTTGAGTTGCAACATAATCAGAGTAACTAGCTAAAGTAGCAGTTGCAGCATTACCTGTAATACTTCCAGATGAAGTTATCCATCCTCCATAATTACCTAAGTTATTAGTAAATTCACTTAATGCTGTTGGTCTACCTGATACGTTACCCCATGCTATTGCACTTGCTGTATCAGATATTCTTGCAGAGTCAACTCTTACACCATATGTTGAAGAACCATTCCAACCCATTAAGGTAGGATAAGTAGCTGTCCAAGCTGAATTTGAATTTGTATTATTTACCGCTCCTCCATCAGGTGAAGTACTAGCTGATGCATCAAATATTGTATGATTATTAGCATAGTTTTTCCACATTAACTGACCAGCTACAGCATTATCAGTTACTCCTTTATAGTTAGTTCTACCTGTAGAAAATGTTGTTGCAGTTCCTGCATTACCACTTACAGTAGTTTGATCACCCGTATTTGTACCTGAAGATGTACCTGAATGAGTTCCACTATAATTTGAAGCTGAAATAGTACCACTAAAACTTGCGTTACCTCCACCACTAATAGATGCTACGTTTGCTGATCCTGCCTTCCTAAATATCCAACCTCTAGTGTTGTCAGGGTTCATAGTAAAGTATGTTGCCCAATCTCCAGTTACACTACCATGTGTTCCAAATGTTGGAGTACCTGCAAACATAATACCGTAGTTCATTTCACCACCACCATAGGCACCATAAAATGAAATACCATTACCAGTTGAATTTGAGGTATTGTTTATTCCAAAATATGTTTGATTATTTATACCTATATATCCTGCACCATTTGTTAACTGATTATTGTTTGTAGGAATAGTAGCTGAACTATAAGCTAAAGAACCAAGTCCTAAAAAAGAACGAACTGCTGCTTGGCTATATTCATACATATAACTATCTCCTGATGATTTACCAGTAATAGATACAGGAGCAGTAGTTGTAACATTTGTATTAGTAGATTTAAAATAAACAGCGTCTATATATCCATTAGCATCTCTATATACTATAGTATTAGCACTAGCTGTTGTTGTAGGATTATTAAATCCTGATATAGAACCTGCGGTACCACTTATATTAGTAACACCTGTTATATATCCCGGTCCATTTGTTAACTGATTTAAGTTTGTTAAACTAGTACTAGTCCAAATTGTTTGCCAGGCTTGTGATGTATTAATTGCAGTAGCATTAAAACTTCTATAAAAAATACCTCCTGATGAGTTAAAACCTAATTGACTATAATAATCACCAGAATGTCTATTAAACGTTAAAATACTATTTGAGTTATCAGAAGTTGAAAATAATCCAGTCTGTGGATTAGTAAGAGCATAACTATAAATAATAGTTCCACTTCCTTGCTGAGTAGTTAATGCTCCAGATGCTGTTAATATAGATGTTGATCCAGCAGTGCCTGAAATGTTAGTTACTCCCGTTATATATCCTGCAGGATTGGTTGAGTTATAAGGAGTGAATCCAAGAGAAGCTTGTTTACCATCAAGAGCTGTCTGTAAACCTGTTACATCAGAAATGATATGACTATGTGTTGCAGCAGCGTATGAGCCTGATGCTTGCTTGCCATCTAGTGCTGTTTGTAATCCTGTTACATTAGCTATACTATGTGTATGACTAGCTAATGCAAAATCTCCTGTGTTATTATTAGCAGCTGTACCGAATGTACGATAAGCTACAAAATCTCCTGTAGCTGAGTTTGCTGCTGTACCAAAAGTTCTATATGCAACAAAGTCTCCTGTATTAGAAGTGGCAGCAGTTCCTAAACCTAAGTTAGTTCTACCATATCCTTGTAGTGTTGCACTTAATCCTTGAGTGTTTATATCCACTCTTAATCTATTACCAAGAGCTGTAGATATAGTTGTAGCAAAGCTAGGGTCATTACCCAAAGCTGATGCTAACTCATTAAGTGTGTCAAGAGTGGCAGGTGCACTAGCTACTAAATTAGATACTTGTGTATTTACATATGATTGTGTTGCATAAGTATTAGCACTAAGATATGATAACACTCTAGCATCTGTATAGTATAGATTTGTACCTTCTGATATATCAGAGGTTGTTGCACTGGCTCCTACTGTAACCCTACCTTTAGAGTCTACTGTTACCTTAGTGTATGTACCAATAGTTACACCTGAATTAGCTAATGTAAGACTTGTTGTTGTACCGGTTGTTCCTGTACCAGTTACATCTCCTGTAAAAGTAAGTGACCCAGATATAGCAGCAGTTGTTACAGAAGTAATACGTCCTTTAGAATCTACTGTTACTACAGGTACAAGAGTGGTTGATCCGTAAGTACCGGGCGTCACTGCTGTATTAGCAAGTGTTAAATTAATAGATGTAGTACCAGATCCTGTAGCATCACCACTAACAGTAATAGATTGATTACCTGTAATGTAACTAAGACCACTCACGTACGTACGCACCCATGCAGTGGTAGTCACCTTAGCACTATTATCATTACCGGCAGGAGGTACAGTCAAAGTAAGACTTGCTGGTAACACAACGTGTCCATCTACATCATACTGAAATACATTAAGTATATGGGAGGTCTTCCTTTGTTTGTTCATTATCTATCTAATTATTATTTTAATATGTTGCATAAGTTGAATTAACAGTTACTCCAGATGTAATAACTTGAAATGCTCCACCCGATAATAGATCTACTAATCTAAATCCTGTCCATAATACATCTATTTCTGGATTAGATGTAAATCTTAATGCTATATAATTTCCTCCTCCATATGTAATATTTACTATTGAAAAATCACATCCAGATTTATATTTACCTTCTATACCTGCAGTAGCTGTTGTTGATGAGTAATTTTTTTGTATATATATATCAGATATATTCCAACAAGTATAAGAGGCTGCATTTACTTTTCCTGATAATGAAAAACCAGCAATATTATTTAAATCAACTATTAATATATAAGCTGGTGAAGATGGCATATTTGATGCTATATTACCAACAACAAGATTACTACCATGTATTGATGTAGAATATATCTTACCACCAACTGATAAAGAAGTATTTGGAATAAGTATATTACCGTTATTTTCAAAATACATTGCTCTACCTTGTCCTGCTGTTGATATAATTGTCCTACCTAAGCCATCTTGGTTTGAATTTACAGTCCATGTAGAACCTATATGTGGTGATGTAGCATTTGTTCCAATTACACTTAATGTAGCAAAATTTGATGAAAATGTACCAGCCGTTGCAGATATAGTACCATAAAATGTATTTACATCACTAAAAAATCTTAATCCTGCAGTTCCATCAGCACCATATATTGAACCTCTAGTTACACCATTTTTATTAAAGAAAATATATGGTTCCCCAGAAGAATTAGATGGTCTATCAATATGTAAACCTGGACCGGTTAAAGTAGCTGCACCTGTTGATGCTATTCTAAATCTTTCAGTAGATGCAGTTTTAAATATAATAGTATTTGGATTGGTTGCTCCACCCCCCGCTACGTCAATAGATGATGCGTAACCAGCCGTTGAACCTGCAAAAATAGTTCCTGTAGAAGCATCAGCACCACTTCCTAATATACTATTATAAGGATATACACCACCACCAAATGATGTTGCAGTAACTCCCGCTCCAAAAACAGCTCCATATCCATCAGGATCTATTGCAACTTTATTTGAACCATTAACGCCTATTGTGGCTATGTATGCAGTATTTCCAGAATTTCTACCTCTTAAATATGTATTATTTACTGAAGCATAATATTCTCCAGCATTTGTTATACTACCTGTTTGAGTTGTATTACCTGACCCATCAACTTGCCATTGTATAGTACCACCTCTAGCTCCAATTACAAAATATCTTACTTCTGCTGATGAACTATCTGTTAATCTTCCTCTTTCAATAAATATCCCATTTGCTGTATTAGCAGAAGTATTATTTTGGTTAAAATAAATTACTGTTGGGTTATACGTACCATTATTTGAATTTGCTTGAAAGTTTAATGGTGCAGTAGAATTAAATAATAAAGCTCCAGTTAATGTACCACCAGCTAAAGGTAGGTATGTACTTGTAGCACTAGCTGTAGTAAGATATGTACTATTATCATAAGATATAGTTGTACCAGATATTTTAACAAAACCGGTTCCACTAAGAGCAGCTTGTTTATTATTGAACGTAGTCCAATCCGTATTTGATAAGTAACCATTTGTTGACCCACTTGATTGGGTTATAGAAATAGTACCTGATGTATTTACTAAAGGTCCTGAAAATGTTAATGTTGATTGCTTACTATTAAATGTAGTCCAATCAGTGTTAGATAGGAATCCGTTTGTAGAACCGCTTGACTGAGTGATAGTTATTGTTCCACTTGTATTAACTAATGGACCTGTAAAAGTTAAAGTGGATTGTTTACCAGCTAATGATGTAGTGATAGTAGATGCAAAGTTAGCATCGTCACCCAAAGCAGCAGCAAGCTCATCTAATGTATCTAATAGACCGGGTGCTCCATTAATTAAGTTATTAATCTGAATGGTTACATAAGACGTAGTGGCATACCCCACTATACTACCTGTTACAGTTAAGTTAGCAGGTAACACTATATTACCACTACCATCGTATACTACGAGGTTTCTTAAGTATCCGGTATCTCTTGTATTTCCCATTATTAATTATATTTTAAATCTTCTTCTGTTAGCGTTATAGTTTTGAAGAATTTCAGATGCAGATAGTTCTCTATTATACATTTGAAAATCAGCAATATTTCCATTCATAAAGTATAATTCACCATAACCTGCTCCAATATAAATGTATACAGTTCCATCATTACGCAAATTAGCCCAGTTAAATGAAGTAGATACTGTAGAAATTAAAACACCATTTCTGTAAAAAGATAAAGAATTAGTTTTTACAACAGTAGCTATATGATACCAATTACCATTTGAAAAACCAGAAGTTGTTTCTACTTGACCGCCAAACTCTCCTGATGCATTATCTTCTGTTCTCCAATACCATGGTCCTAAATTCAAGTGCTGCCAAAAACCATCATTATTATTATTATCACTAGGAAATGTCATTACTGAATATGGAGCCCCACCATTTGCATCTCCATTATAGTAAAAAAATGAACTAAATGTATAAGCAGAAGATGTCGTTCTAATCCAACTATTTACATTAATAAGAGCATGATCATTAGTACCATCAAGAACTATAGATCCTCCTCCTACTGTTGAATATGTAGGACCATTTGTCAAAGTAGCATTATAACCGTTTCCACTTAAATCAGTCCATGTATTTCCTGAACCCGGATAGGATGATGATATTCCAGCATCCAAGTGTAAAATCAAACCACTTCTAACGATATTCTTTTCGTTATAGTTTTTAATTTCTAAATTAGTTAACACTTGTCCGTTTATATTAAATGGCATATTAGTATATTTTACACTCCAAATCTTTGTCTTGTTGCATTAAAGTTTTGTAATATCTCAGCTTGTGATAACTGAGAATTATGAATAGAACAATGAGCTATATGCCCACTATAAAAACCCCATCCCCAATACATACCAAAACTTCCCATGTTTCCACCACCAATGCCATCACTTGTTGGTGTAAATGTTCCTGCAGGTACTCCGTTTACATAAAATGTAAAAGTTGATGTTGGCCCTGCTCCTGTAGAATATGTTACATAAACCCAGTTATTATTTGCAACATATGTAGAACTTGTTGGAGAATAATTCCACCCATTACTGTTATAGTAAACATATTGTAAATACCCATTTAATAATCCAAAACCATTATATACAGGACCTCCAGAGTAATGAGAAAATAAAGCACATTGGTTAGTAGCAGTTGTCTTAATCCAAAAGGATACAGACCAAGGAGGAGAACTTAAAGAAAATGTAGGAAGTTCTACATAGTCATTAGATCCATCAAAAACTACAGACCCGCCACCTGCTGTTGAATAATATGGACCATTAGTAAATGTTCCTGTTCTACCAGCGTTACCTTTCCAATCATACCATGTTGATCCTGAACCTGAATATGAACTTGTTAAACCAGCATCCCACAAAGAAGTAAGATTAGCTTTTACAAGTTGTGTTTCATTTATTAATTTAGCTCCTAAGCTATTTATTTCGTTTCCACCTAAGTCTAATGGCATGATCTATATTATTTTATAGGTTCTAAAAAATCATTCCATTCTGCAGTTGATACTATTTCTAAAATTTCAACATGAGAATATGGTCCTTGTTTACTATTTAAACTAGCTACACTTGAAGGCATTTCTTCATCTTTGTATTTAACAAAAGTCAAAGTACCATCTACTGATTTTCTTACAGTTTCAGCTGATGTTTCAAATACTTGATCAAAGTTAATTTTATCAAGTTCAGAAACATTAAATATTACATAGTATTTTGATTCCATAGCTAAGATTTTTTAGGTGTAGCGTCAGCAGGATCTACTTCAGCTAACATAAACTTATATACTTTATTTTGTTTATTATTATATAAAAATAAGTCATTTTCTCCTTCTACAATAGTATAATCTCCAATACCATTACTTAATGATAAATCTGATGTATAAACTGTAGCCCATCTTACGGAAGCTGATCCAAGATCTTTTGTTCCACTTGATGTAGCACCAGTTCCACCTATAGGTAAAATACAATTAGGCCCAAAACCAATACCTACGTTGTTACCTGCTGAGGCATTGTCATATATTGCGGCTGCAGTAAAAACTGTTCTTGAGTTAATAGTTATTGAACCTGATGTATTAATAGGACCCGTACAGTTTAAACTACCATTAGCAGCATTTAACCAAATATTTTCTGTACCACTTGTATTAAATAAAGCTATTCCAACGTTACCTCCACTATAATTAGACTCTAAACTAATTCTTGAACTACTTGTGCCATTTATTCTTACAGTACCAGCAGTTGTTATACCGCTTGAAAATGTAGCACTAGTATCATTATTAATGGTCATACCACCAATAAAGTTAGTTGCTGTAGCATCTACCATACCTATTCTAGCCCATCTTGTAGAAGTAGAATCACTTCTTAAAAGTTGTATAGCTCCGCCATAACCATAGTTTGATATTGTTCTAACACTTCCGTTAGTATCAAAAAATAAACTACCACCAATAAATACTGTACTAGCAAATGAAGCTCTATTTATTGAATCCAATGTTAATACAGCTGTCCCAAATTTTCTTATTATTAAAGATTCTGTTCCTGTATTAGCTGTATCATAAGTTAAATATCCCGTGTTTGTATATCTAAAATCTGTAGCTTGTACACTACTGATAAATGAAGCAGTAGAGTTTGATGAAATTTTAAGTGCTTCTGAACCATTAACATATATACTAAAATATCCTGATGATACGTTATTCCATAAGTATAATTGATTTATAGAACTATCATAAGCTAACTGTCCACCAAGAGTTGTATTATCTGATTTATATAAATTAAAAAGATTAACAGCTCTAACACTACCATTAAAACTACCTGATGTTCCACTAATAGCTCCACTAAAAGATGCACTAGTTCCATTTAAAGCAGCTGCTAATGTAACAACTCCAGTTTCAGCAATATATAAATCTGTTCTAGCTGCTGTATTATTATATATAGAAAAACCTTCATGAGTTATTCCAGCTTTACCAGCTATCAATGAAAACCCTAATGGTACTGTTGAACTAGTATTTATTATTTTAAATCTAGAAGATGATTGATCATTTGTAGATAAAGTTAAAGGACCAGTAAGCGTACCACCAGCAAGAGGTAAATAAACACCAGATACAGAAGGAATATCACTAGTTAATGCAAGCGTACCTGAAGCATCAGGAAGCGTATATGTTCTTAATGTATTATCTGTTAAGCCGCTAGGGTTTAATGCAAAGTTTTTAAAATTAGGAACAGAAGCAGAAGATGTAAAATAAAAAACACCACTTGTTAAAGTGCTAATACTATTATAACCTTCAAGGTTAGCTTCTGAACTTCCAAATTGTTTTAGTCTAAGAGCACCACCGCCAGAACCACCTCCGTTAATGTTAACATTACCACCAGCTAAATTATAAACTCCTAGATTAACGTTTGCTGTAGCTCCTGTATAAGGGACATAAGTAGTTCCAGCTGTACCTGTTGTTAGATACGTAGCGTTGTCATAAGACACTGTAGTTCCCGTTACCTTTACAAAGCCTGTACCGTTTAGTTGTGGCTGTTTAGTTCCAATACTAGTTGCCACTGTTGTAGCAAAGTTTGGATCATCACCTAACGCAGCGGCTAGTTCATTAAGAGTGTCTAGTGTTGCTGGAGAAGAATCTACTAAATTACTTATTGCTGTACCAACATAAGTTTGTGTGGCGTAAGTACTATTATCGTATGATATAGTGGTGCCACTTATCTTTACAAAGCCGGTTCCTGATAAAGCAGCTTGATAACTACCAGAAGCTTGTGCTCCTATATCAGATAATAATTGAGCAGCTGTTCTAAACTTTAGTACACCAGCATCAGATACTAAGAACTTATCAGTATTAGATGAAGCGGCTGATACAGTAGTGAATACCACATTACCACTACCATCATAAGATAGGTAATTAATTAATTCTGATATGTTTGTATTCTTACTCATTAGTTCTTAGTTATTTTCTATTATTTCTGGCCATTTATTTCCTTTAATAATTACTCCATCTATTAAAGAGTATGAATAGTTGTAGTCTAATCTATCAGAGTATATTACAACAAAATTTGAATCATTAACATAATTAAGAGGTTCATTACTACTTGTAAAAACAAATTCTCCAGTATTTTTAAATACACAATATTCTTTTTTCATAATATTAATATGTTACTTTAGTTACTCTTATCCAATATTTACCACCACCACCATAACTACCAGCATTTTTAGTTACTCTTAAAGTTGAATTATTTAATTTACTAGCAGTAAAACTTCCAGCTAATGCTGTATCTCTTCTTATAACATCAGTTATTTCAGAACCAGTAGCTCTTGTAGAAATATAAAATTCTGCTAAACAATTATAGGCCATTCCAAAATAGTGAGCAAACGCTGCTTCTACTTTAAATATATTTCCACCTCCACCTTCATCTCCAACACCAACATCAAAGTTAAATGAACTAGCTCCTGAAGTTGAACCAGTTTGAATTACTGTCCATAAATCATTTTGAGCTGTTGAATTGTATGTATAAAAATAACCATATTGGTCAATTTCAGCTCTAATAGTATTACCACCTGTATATAATCTTACTCCACCATTAGTATCTGTAGATGCTATACTTATTCCAGCTGAAGTTGCTCCTATTAATACAAGAGCACTTTGTTTGTAAGGTCCAAATTGATTATAGGTTTCCGCCATAGTATAAATTACATTTGACGCAGTACCTGCGTTTAATGCAATATAAGAATATAGATGAGACGCACTACCTGTAAGTGTAATTGATGGATTAGCTCCAGTTAATGATATTGCATTACCACCAAAAGCAATAGCATTAGTAGTTTTATTAACCTTCATTGCCATAGTACCATTACTATTATACAATTCAAAGTTATTATCTTCACTTGCAATACCATTACCTAAATACCACTGTGCAGTTCCATTTTGTTGAAATTCTATACCTGCTGCTTTACTTGCTACACCATTTAAAAGTAATTTAACATTTGTTGCTGCTACGGCACTTCCAATCGTTACTGTTTGATTGAATGTTAATGCACCACTACTATTCCAAGTAAATAAAGTATTGTAACCATTATTAATTGAATTAGGAGTAATAAATGAACCTGCATTTCTCCATACATATTCACTGCCCAATCCACTAAATGCTCCACTTGGGTTAGCACTTACATCCACACTAAAAAATAAAGATTGATTACCTGAAGTTGCACCAACTAATATTCCATGATAACCACTACTATATCCAAAATAAGAATATCGTAAAGCAGGTTTAGAATTATAAATATAATATCCTGCAGTTGTAGTAGTTAATTCAATATTACCACCTGTACTGAAACTTGCTGCAGAAATACCTGCAGAGAATGTAGCTGCTCCTGTTGAGGCTATGGTAACTACATTTGAACCACCACCATTAACTCTAAAGTTTACTCCTTGACCTGTTGCAGCATTAATATAAAGACCATCAGAAGCATCATTAGCAGCAAATATTCTATTATACCCATTTGCGTTAGTTCCAAATGCAAATGTTCTATAGGCACCACCAAAAGTTTGGTCAGTACCTATTACAGTTCCATTTATAGCAACATTCCCACTAAAACTAGCACTTGTTCCACTCAACGCCCCAGTTAAAGTTCCCCCTGCTAATGGTAGGTAAGCAGTAGAAGTATAAGCGTTTGAGCCAACTGTATTACCATTTAGTTTAATGTTTGAACCATCCCATTGAAATCTTATATTACCAGCACCATCAGCTATAATAACATTACTTGATAAAGTAGACGCTCCTGCATATATACCAACAATAGTATTATTTGAACCAGAATATATACTCATTCCTGCACTATATCCTATTACAGTGTTATAAGAACCTGTTCCAAGACTAGATAATGCACTTGTACCAACTCCAGTATTATAATTTCCTGAAGAGTTATCAACTAATACATTATATCCTAAAGCTACATTTTGACCAAGATTACCAGCACCTTTTCCTATAGTCAATCCATTGACTTTTAAATCATATGCCCCAAGATTTACTGCACCAGTTGCACCAGTATATGGAACATACGTTGAACTTGCAGAAGCAGTAGTTAAATACGTACTGTTATCATAACTAATTGTAGTTCCTGATATTTTAACAAATCCAGTACCATTTAACTGAGGTTGTTTAGTACCTATACTTGTAGCTATTGTAGTGGCAAAGTTAGGATCGTCTCCGAGGGCAGCTGCTAACTCGTTTAGTGTGTCTAATGTAGCAGGAGCGGCATCTACTAAGTTAGCTACAGCTGTTGTAACATAAGACTCTGTAGCATATGTAGCATTATCATAACTCACTGTAGTACCAGACATTCTTACTAGTCCAGTTCCGTTAAGTTGTGGTTGTGCACCTAATGATGCATTAGTAATAGTCCAAGTTCTATCTGCTGATAAATCGTAACTAGTACCATTTATAGTAAGAGTTCTTGTTGTAGATAATCCACTAAATGCACCTACTGAATATGCATATGATATAATTTCTAATGCATCATTTAGAACAGCAGCATTAGCTAATACAATACTTGTACCATTGCTAGCTGTATATTCAGAAGCTGCTAATTTAGATCCGTTATAGAATACATCTATTAAACCTGGTGTATAACTAACAGTAAAGCTAGTCTGACCGGCAGTAGCTGTAAAATAACTCACTTGTCTTAATGCACTACTAGCTGTAAATGCTGATGTGTATTTTATAACATCAACAATATTGTTTACACCAGTTCCTGTAGTTAACACTACAGTGGTTCCATTACTTGCTGTAAAGTCAGCTGATGTTAATCTAACACCATTTATAAACACATCTACAAGTCCCACTATATATCCACCTGTTACAGTGAAAGTAGTTTGAGCAGCCGTAGCTGTATAAGTTTGTATTGTTCTAGCAGAAGGAGTGACACCAATTGTCCATGTACGGTCAGCTGTTAAATCATATGCGTCACCATTAATAGTTAATGTTCTAGCATTTGTTACAGGAGTGTACGTTAAAGCTGTAGTTACATCAGAAGATGTAAGCGTAATAGCACCTGTACGGGTATTGAAACTAGTAACACCACCTTGATATTGAGGAATGTTTAAAACATTTCCTGATAGTGTTGCTGCTCCACTTGTACCTGTAGTGGTAAGACTTGTTATCCTATTAGTATAAGCACTGTCCCAAGTTGTTTGAGATGCGATTGTAGGTATTGAATATCCTGCTGTTAAACTAAATACACCTGTTGTATTTGTGTATGTTAAACCAGTTGCAGTAGAACTTAAAGAAACTAATGTGATGTAGTTAGCTCCATTAGTTATTTGATTGTTATCAGTAGGAATGGTTATAACACCAGTGGTAGAATTATATCCACCGCTTCCTGCAACAAATGATAAAGCTAATCTAGCTCTAGCATCAGTGTAATATAGGTTACCAGATTCAGTGACAAGTGCTGTAGTGTAGTCTCCAGAAGTAGGAACGATTGCTCCTGTTCTTGTATTGAATGATGTAACACCAGAAGCTATTGTGAATGATCTATCTGCAGACAAATCTAGTGTTGTACCATTAATAGTAATAGTTCTAGTTTGTGGAACTTTAGTTCCTATAGACGTTGCTACAGTAGTTGCAAAGTTCGGATCGTTTCCAAGAGCTACCGCTAATTCATTTAAAGTATCTAATGTGGCGGGAGCAGATGCTACTAAGTTGGCTATTTGAGTTCCAACATAAGTTTGAGTGGCATATGAATTAGCAGTTAAATAAGATAGTACACGTGCGTCCGTGTAATATAAATTAGTACCCTCAGCAATATTTGTTGTTGTAAGAACAACAGCACCTGTTAAAGTGTTTACACTAGTTACACCTCCTGTTACAGTGATGACGCCAGTGGCAGAATCATAAGATCCAGAACCAGTTACGCTAATAGCAGCACGAGCTCTTGCATCTGTGTAATAAAGATTAGTTCCTTCAGTTACTAGTGTAGTGGTATAATCACCGCTCACAGCAACCACTGTACCTGTTCTTCCAAATATTGATACAACACCTCCTATATAACTAGGAATGTTCAACACTCCTGTTGAACTATTATAAGTGGCAGATCCACTTGTACCAGTGGTGGTTAATGATATAGCAGCTCTTGCACGAGCATTAGTGTAATATAGATTGGTAGATCCTTCAGGTACTTGATCTGTAGTAGATATAAATCCATTATAAATTGGATTATATACAAATATATCTAGTAAGTCATTTACAATAGCACCATCTGTTAATGTAAATGTAGTACCATTAGTTGATGTTATAGCTGTTGGTGTAAGTAATACACCATTTAAAAATACGTCAATAAGTCCAGGAGTGTAACCACCTGACACTGTGAATACAGTTTGACCTGCTGTAGCTGTAATTTGTTGTAAAGCTCTAATAGCTCCAACACCAGATGTAGTTACAGATACAATACCTGTTCCATCTATAGCTAAGCCACTGCCTATCTTAACACCACCTAGAGTGACACTAGACGCTATTGGTAAAGAGTAGGGTGTAACAAACCCTCTAACCCAAGCAGTTGTAGCCAACTTGGTGGAGTTATCGTTAGCATCAGGTGTTTGACCAGTAGCAGTATTGTTAAGTGTAACTACACCATCTACTGTCAGACCAGCTTTAGCTAGTATGTCAGATAGAAACTTCATTCAGTTTGTTTATTATTTCTTGATAATTACACGATACGCATTGGCAGAAGGAGCTACAGCAAAACTTACAGTTACTGTTGCAGCATCAGTTATAACTACATCTGTCATAACTTCTTCTAATGTTGTATTATCTTTAATCATCACGATTACATCAATAGTGTTCAAGCCATGTGTTAATGCATAAGAAGTGCCAGCACCTCCAATATTTGCAGCATAACCACCAGTTCTGTTATCTAAATAAGTCTTTAACTTTAAAGGAGTTACAATTCTAGTATCATCTGTACCAGTTGTTAACTCAGCATCTGTTGCAATCTCTGCAATACCTGTACGAGTTTCTGTAGCAGTACGAGCAGATAAAGCAGAAGGAGTTACAGCTTTTACAGTGTCTGTACCAGTTTGTGTTTCTGCGTTTGTAGCAATAAACACTAATCCTAATACAGTTGTAGTAGCTTGATCTCTATTTACTTCTAATTGAATCCAGTCTGTAGCTACTGATGTAGATGCATTATTAACCTTAGCAACAATTACATCACCAATATTAAAGGCTACACCGCCAGTTGTTCCTGCTACTGATACATACCAATAGTCACCAGCTTTGGTGCCAGCCACGGGGCTAGAACCTACTGGAAACGAACCACTAGATGCATCCCAAGCTCCTTCTAAATTACCAAGACTACCTACGTTAGCATCAATGTATGTTTTGATTGCTGTAGATGTAGCTAATGTAGAAGTACTAGAGTTAGCCATATCTGTAATGATCGTCACCTCAGCAGGGTTAGCAGTAGCTCCAGATACATTACCAATTACTCTTAGATTAGCAATCTGTTGTAACTTTTCAAAAGTTACAGCATTAGCATTGATCTTTAGAGTGGTAACTGCAGAATCTGCTAGTTTACCTGTGCTTACACCAAGATCTTTAATTCTTAGTGTGTCAGCATTAATCTCAATTGTAACGCTATCTACGTTTACATCAAGAGTAACCACGTCACCATTAGCTGATGTAGAGGCTGTAAGACCGGCTCCACCAAGAACATCTTGGATATCACCAGACATATCCACCCAGGCTAAACTATCCCAGAAGTAAATACGCTTATCTGTAGTGTCAAAATACACCTGACCTGTTACGGGAGATGCAGGAGCACTACTTAAATTGTGGATGGCCACATTCAAAATCTGATTTTTGGTGAGGTCCAGATTTGTTAAAAACTTTTTAGACATGATATTTATATTTTATAATTAGTTCAAAAATGCTTTCCCACTAAATGGTGCAGAAAATTTAACTGTTAATGAATTAGAGTTTGTATATTCTACCTCTCCTATAACTTCTGCATTACTAGAATCCACTATAGAAACGGCTGGGTATTTATTTAAATTATGTGTAATGCTCCACGTGGAACTAGACACTGTTTGATTATGAATATGAGAGAACTTATAAGTCTCTTGTATAGAAAGTGTATCTCTATACGTAAGGATAATAGTTCTATTTTCATTATCAGCAGTTACAGTGATGTCAACTACTGTTTTATTAAAAGCCTCAGCTATTTGAGAAAGTTGAGTGTCAGATAAACTTACCTGATCCCATTGATTACCATCCCATGCATATACTAGTTTTAATGTAGTGTCATATACAATAATACCACTGTCATTAGAATTATACCCAGATGCTAAAGCATTTCTTTCTGCAGTGGTTACAGGTTGTAACTTAGCATTAAGAATCTGATTCTTATTAAAATCGTAGTCTACATATATTTTCTGTACTGCCATTATGATAAATATGCTCTACCGGCTACGGGTTGATTAAAGTAAATCTTAAGTCTGTTATTATCAATATACTCTATTGCTCCTTGTATATCTGCACCAGTTAAATCTTCTATACGCACATTAGGATTTAAGTTCATTCCATGAACTACATCCCACATGGTGGAAGCTGTTTGTTGTGTAAAAACAAAAGAACTATTTTGATTAATAGTAATGGCAGGATTTAAGTTAATTCTAGTTATACATCCACCAGAGTTAATCTCTATAATATTTTGACCTGCTTGTTGTGTACTCATGTAGTCTAAACCTAAAGCAGGACCTTTTCCATCTTCAGACATAAAGTAACCTGTGCCTCCTTTAGAATATAATACATCATCATACTTTACACCTAACCAGGTTTTAAGTTGAATTGTAGTTTCAGATAGAGCTCCATCATCTTCATTAGCTTCCCATTCAACTAACTCTTTTCTCATAGAGATAAGTTGGTTGTCTTGGTCTGGCTTACAAGAGTCAATACCGTAACGCATCTGCTTATACAGACGGTGCATTACATCAGCAAACTGCTTATTATATTTAACTCTGTTCTGTAGATACGTTCTCATTTTGAGTTTTAATCTGATTAATTAACTGCTGTTCGTACAAAGATATACAATTTGCACAAACTCTGATTCCATTGGATGCTATTCTATCTTGGCATCCGCAAGAGATTTGGGTTCCACAATTTGAACACTGTCTCATTATATTTGGTTTTTAGTGAGCTTTAACAGTTTGTTCCACAAAGTCCGTTGGTAATTTTATCCAATCTTTTCTTTGCGTATAACAACAGTTCCATACCTGCTTCAGGACTATGGCAGTATTCCACCTTAGCCTTTGCTGCATCTATAAAACTTTTTATCAATCTTAATTCTATAAGTTTTTCTTTTATGTCTGCATCTGGTTCACAAGCACCCATCTCTAGTTCACACATAAGATTGTAATATCTATTTACAGTTTGTGTTACACGAAGATGGTTATATTCCACTTGAACTATGCTGTTTGGAGACATAGAATAATTAATAACATAGATACCATCTGGAAGTGGTTGTACTGCTTCACTGCATCCTGTCTTTTGTAAACCTAAAGTACAGGCTGTTAGTGTGGTGTTAAATCCAGGTAACATCTCAATATTTACAGGAAGATTAAATCCTGGAGAAGTAATACTTAGAATACCGCAGTCTTTTCCAACTCCTTCAGCATATATGCTGGTATCAAAGATACGTAAAACCTTAATATTGTTAGTATCAGGCAGCTCTAAACTTAGCTGATGTTTGCTTGCCATTAGTGTAAACTTTTATAGTTTATATAAATTTGAAGACAAAGGTCCTCAATAATAATATACCAAATTTTTGGGAATTATCCAAAAACAAAAAGGGAGGGACACGAGTCCTCTCCCTTAGTGTTAGATATTCTTAATATCCTTATACAGTCTCTAGAGAAACAGCATTACCAGCAGCACTTGCACTAGATACAATGAAGTTAGTAATTGAAGTGGTTGCAGTACCAGTTGGTACGTGAACTACGATCAAATACTGATCATTATCAAAAGTACTAGAAGGATTGTTAAAACGAGGTACGTTGTGCAAGATCAATACTTGATCATACAAAGCAGACTTAGTTACAGTGTTCAAAGCTGGATCAGCTTCAATCTCACGCATACGTAAGCTATCTACACGAGAGCTATCAGGATATGCATTTTGTAAGTAACGACCATCTAAGATCAACTCACGAAGTACAGTCTCACCCAAACCAGAAGCTTGCTTAGGAGCTTGAAGTTCTGCAGATGCAAACAAGTTTGTAGCACAAGGATCACCAGACTCTTCTACAAAAGAAGTGTAGATGAACAAAGGCTCCAAACCGTAGAAATCTGTAGGAGTGAAAGTACATGCACCAAACTTAGTCTCAACATAAGCAGCAGTGATCTCAATGTGAGAATCTAAAGCAGCAATGTCGTTAGCTACAGTGATTACAGTGTAAGTGTCAGTTGCAATTTGAGAATAGATCTTAGCATTACCATTTGTAGAAGCTACAGCAGCTTTACTAAGAACAATGTTTGCATTACCAGAACTAGCTGAATCAGCAGCACCAATAGAAACTACATAAGAAGCACCAGCCAAAGAAGCATGAACTACTTTTTCTCCAACTTGGAAAAGAGCAGCATCAGCATTTGCTACAGCAATAGTTGCAGAAGCAGCAGTAGGATCAATAGCTACAGAAGCTGTAGTCATATTCCATACTTTAGCCACTACAAACTCTTTCAACAAAAGAGACTCGTTAATCTGATCTTTCCACTTAAGTAAGACAACATTTTGGTCTACTGTGTTAGTAGTACCAGCTACAGTGTCACAACCACTGAATCCATCCAAAGTGTCATAAAGATTACGGCTTACGAAACGTAAAGCAGGTGAACCTTTAACATCTAGACGTAGACGGTAAGTGTTATCACTGTAAATTGTAGCTGCAGAAGGATCTACAGATACGATTTGGTTCTGAGCAGCATCAGATGTCACTTTGATAAGACGGCTGATGTACTTAGGGTTAATCACTTTAGACTTAACTGACTCTTTGTAACCACCGTGTACGGGGCCAATTTTGTCAGCAGCAAAGTAACTACCTTGAGCCAAAATAAAAGGGGCAGCTTGTGCAGAAACTACTTGGTAAGATTTGGCATCAAAGAAACCAATCTGTCCAGCAGTTAAAGCATCAGTTCCACCAGAGCTAGCAAGTGTTGTGCTAGCAGGCAAGAATGACTTGCGGAATGCATTAGGAAAATACATAGGGCTTTAATTTAAAGGGTTATAAATAAATAAATAAAAAACAAATTTAACTTAAAAACATTAACTTATACTTGGTTGAAGCAATCAAACTCTTCACCTCATCTAGTTGGTTTACTACTTCAGAGAAAGGCATGATCTTTTGTAACTCACTAACTTCTGTATATAATTCTTTTATGTGAGATATTGCTTCCTGTACAGATCCACATTTATATGGACTCACTGCCGGGAAGTCTAGAAGCTTCTCACGAGCTCCTTGGTATTGTTCAGCTACAGCATCTACTAAATCTGGCATTTCATCATAAAACTCATTAAGAGCCTTATGTGCTGAAAAAGATCCAGGTCCAGTTATCTTAAGATGTAACTGATGCATACTTGTTGTAAGAGCTTGAGCATGTGCCAACATTGCTGCTGTTTCTGTACATGGTCCCATTGGACCAGGTCTTTGTAGTTTCTGCATCATTAACTATTTCTTTGTGCGTTTTGTATTTCTCTCTGATACTGGTTCATTGACTCTATATCTCCTGCTAAAATAGCAGCTGCGTCATCAACTATAATTTCACAAATATCATCTTTTAACTCACACTCTACATTTACTGTAAACGTTTGTCCAGTTGATATATTGCTACATCCAATAAACTGAATTTCTCTAGGCTTTCTATAATATACTAACTTAGCGTCAAGTACCGTAAACTTACCATTTGTATAGATTCTAATCTTATCTCCTAAGATTGTGCAAAATGTTTCTGCCCATTCAAAAGAAGGTTGTTTAAAACTATCTGCTAGTAACATATCTACGTTAGCTTCTTCAGCTTGGTATATTGTACTTAAAGGTCTTTTAGGACAGCAATCATTCTGTATATTAGCTCCAACTCTTACAAAGTGTAAATAGTTAGCTGGAATTAATTCACTCTCAAAGAACTTTAATCTTTCATAACCAGTCAGATCAACTTCATTAAGTAAGATCTGTAGATCATCAACAACTGTTACACTTTGTTCTGAAGACTCTTTTAAAGCATTCAATCCATGTAATCTTCTACGTGTCCATTCAAGCTGAGCCTTATTAAAAGCTTCTTGTATCATCCAACACTCTATGTTGTCATAATCAAAGGAGCTAAGCTTATTAAGCCTTTGCTTGATTTTTATTTGTAGCAAGTTGTTATTCATATACTATTTTACTGATTCCAGTATTTTTCTACTTTCTTAGTCAAGTTTACCAAAATCTCCTCATTCAAAGGATTCTTAAGGTATTCTACACAATCAGATGGAGTACGTCCTAACATTGTAGTAGTTTCCATATGATATATAAACCCATCAGCCTTAGTTGCAATAAACTTGTAATATGTACAGTCTTTTACAATAGCTCTAATCTTTAATGTTTCCATATCAAGAGTAGATATATCTAAGAACCTTTGAGCAGTCTTACGTTTGTCTTTTTCAACTAACTCTCCGTTTACATACTTATCCATGTTATCATAGATGATGTCATTAGGAGTAGACTTTTTATACTGAGCACTATTAGGATCTAACACCTTGGCTACATATAATAGTTTATTCTGATTCTTGTCAAATAACTTCTGAAGTTCAGAAAGAGCTTTATTACGAAGCTTCTTAACTTCTGTTTGTACTGATGCTGTTTCTTCAAGTTTATCAAGATAAAACTTAGGAGGAACTGGCATTCTGCGAGCTTCTTCTAAACTTTTAGCCACTATACAAAACCCACCTGCTTCAATTGCATATAATCTAATTAGATCATAAGGGTCTTTATCAGGCTCTAGAAAACTTGGTTCATTACCACATCTAATTTTGATCTTATCCCAAAACACTGAGTTATCAGGTTTCATGAGTTTGATCTTATTCCAAAACTCTTCGTCAGTTGCATCAACTACATTAGCAGCTAATTCTCTTTCTAACTGAGCAACAACTACACGTATCTGCTTAATCTTAGCTTCTTGTTCTTCAGCTGGTAAATCTTTTACATCTGGAGAAAACTCATTTAAGCCAGTTACGTATCTTTTGATGCCATTAATCTCTAGACAAGCTAATTGTTCTTCGTGGAACGCTCCGTCAAAAAGACTTAATCCATACTTCTGTAGTCCCATATTATCAACCATTGGATCAAAGAAAGGTCTAATGGCAATAGTGGACTTTTTGTTTTGTGGATACTTCTCCACGATTGTTACTCCGCTCATGTTTGGTTTGTTTGGTTTTTATTTATAACTGGTTACAAATGTAACCTTTTATATTTAGAACCTATTAAGAGTTGCGAGCTCCTCATGTGATCACCATGGTACGCATACAATAGGAAGCCTGGAGATACTATCTACAGGGCGGCACTGATGTATCGTTTGGCAGGGGACTTTACACCCCTGCCTTAGATACTATTTTTTAGAATGATCCTCCAGTAACTGGATTTCTCATAACAATTTTCAACACCTTGGTTGGGTCTTTAACCCAGATAGCTGGCATTGTCTGTGTCATGAATACACGGTAACCGTTGAACTGTCCAGAAGACTGGAAGCCTTGGGTACGTCCCATGTAGTCCATTGTACCGTTTTGGTAGAACCACTTCAATTGATTATCCCAAGATAACTTCAACAAGAAGATGTTGTCGTTAGTATTCTGTGTGATATCAAAGATAATGAAATTATAAGAACTTAATGGGAAACCATCAATAATAGGGTTCTCAATGTCGTTAGTATGAACGTTATCAAACGCTGGGTTCAATACAAACTTAACGTTAGCCAAGAAAGGAATAACGTATTGAGTGTATGCAAAACCAAAGTTTAGATCCATACCTTTTCCAGTGATTGCTCCTACTTCAGATGCATTAATCACTAAGCCAGAGTTGATAGCCTCACGCTTAATAGCTTCGTTTACAAGCTTCATACCACCAAGGCCAGTTTGTACAACTAATTCACGCTTAGGATCTGGACCTTGAAACTCAACTTTACCATTAAAGAAGTTGAAGATTTCAGACTTGAACAAATCTAAGTTGAAAGAACCTTTGTTGTAAATACGCTTGTAAGAGTTATCCAACTGCTTCCAAAGACCTACAGATAATCTGATGTCATCTGGACCATCTTGCTTAACCTTACCACCTTGACCCCACATTAAGTAGGTCTCAATGTCATTAGCAATTTTGCTCAAGTGAGCTGCTTCCATTGCAGTTAAGAATGTACGAGTAAGCTGTCCTGATTCGTAAGCTTTCTTTACATAATCTTTACCCATTGTAGAAGCCATAGTCTCCAAACTTGAAACTGAAGGATCAACACTCTTGTCGAAGTTTCTCCACATTTCAATAACTGGAATAGTTCCGTCAGCTTTCATTCCACCTTTCATCATCAAGTCAGCTCTAGAGCTTACAGAATAATGAACGTGAGCTTCAGCACCACCTACGTAGTTGTAAAATTCACGGAAACCTGCATTGATGTTACCGATATCAGAGAAACGCTCACCGTATTCACCACGAGCAGATCCTTTACGGAACACCTTAGTACCAACTTTAAGATATTTGTTATCCAAATACTTAGCGTTGTCGTTGTTTACCAACTGAACAGTGTAAATGAAACCGTCACCTGCTGGGATAATATCGTCAGCTGTGATGTACATTTCCACACCATTGTACTTGTCATAAGTGATGATATCACCATGACCAAAAGAACGCTTGTTAATTTTAATCTTGAAAGCTTGACCATCAATACCTTTAGTGGCATTTGCTGATTCAATATCTTCTGTAATGTATGGGAGATCCTGCGTTACTGGAATCTGCCACTTGTACTCACCACGTGCATTATCTACTGAGATAACGTTCTTACCGCCAAAGCTGGACATTTGGTACAAAGGCATTTCTACTTTTTGTGCCATAGCCCATAAATCTACTGGACCTAAATCTGTAGGTTCAGCTGACTTTAGCAAGTTTGAAAGGTGGTAGCTGTCTACGTGCGAGCTAGTCTGGTAGCTGGTATCTCGTAGAAATATACCATTGTTCAAAACTGGAGTTGCCATGAGGCTTTTAAATTTAAAGGGTTAATAATAAATAGTTTAAGTAAATTAGCGTTTAAATATGTTTGTAGGTCTAGCAATCTTTCTAGATCTAGTTTCATCTTCTTCCTGATAAGTAGAAACATTCTTACGACTTTGTTCAGTCTTCAATTGTCTCACTGTTTGTTCTACCGCTTGGTTCTTCCCTTGTTTTACAAGAGTCTGACGGTATTCTTCAGGATTAGATAGTAACCAAAGTGCTTCAGCAATCAATGGGTAGTTAGGTTCTACAAACTGATACTTCTCTAAAAGATGACCCAACTGGTTAGTTGGTCTTCCACTAATAGAAGGATAGTTTGGTTGAACTAGTCCACTATATAACTGAGCCTGAGTTTTCTTATCCAACTTAAGTCCGTTGATCTCTGCCGGTCTAAGAGCTTCAAATACACTTTTCATGTAAGTGTCTGCTGCTTGTTCCTGCTGAATCTTTCTGCTTTCTTGTTCAACAATCTGAGATTGTACAAACTCTTCTTGCATCTGATCCAACTTTGGCTTAAACTGCTTGGCTTTTTTCTCTAGTACTCCTAGATCTTTCCAAGTAGTTAGTTCTTCATCAATCTCCTCTTCGTTACCAAATCCGGTGGCTTGTAAATAAGATCTTACAATACCTTCCTGATCGTTCTCTTTAGTAGGGTCAAGCTGACGAACTTGCTCAACTTGTGCTAGAGCTTGGAAAAGACCTTTTAAATCTTGTCCTCCATCTGCCACATACTTAGCTGCATATTGCAACTCTTCTGGTAGTGACTCAAAAAACTCTTGGGGTGTCTTAGCAGCAACTTCTTGTTTTAAGTTATCAATGTTGGCTTGCCATAGCTCCTCAACATCTTTCTCTCCAAGACCACCTAAGTACTCTTCAAGAGACTGGTTACCCTCATCATAGTCATCAAAAGCAAACATCTCTTTTGACTCTATTCGTTTTTTAAGAAACTCTACTAAGCCAGACTTTTCTGTCTTAGGTCTTCCACCTTTAGATTTAGATGGTTGATCAGCATCCTGATCATCATTATCATCTACATTCACAAGGTCATTAATAAAGTTTTTAGCTGCATCAGGATCTTTTGGCTTTCCATCTGCATTTTCATCTTTATCAGTGTTATCTTCTTCATCTAGAAAGCTTGTATCAAACTTTCCTTGACTAAAGATGTTGGGTTTTTGGTCTTTTTTATCTTCAGTGCTAGGAGTAACGATGCTGTCTGCACCAGGTGCTCCTAACCAACTGTCAATATCAAGATCCACTTGTTGTACAGATGTCTGTACATTGGTTTGAGTATCAGTCATTTTGTTTGGTTTTTTTGTGTATCTCTACATAATTAATATACAACTTAAATCTTAAAAATTTACTTATCCTGTAATATTTTTATCTAAGGTGTGGATAATAGAGCTATAACTATTTTGTCTTTTTATCAGAAGATTTAGAGACATCATATTTATTTTTATTTTCTTTAGCAACTTGTAACTGTTTGTCTGCTATTTCTTTTCTAGCTTGTAATGATTCACGCTCAATCTGTAGTTTCTGATTACCCTGTTCTTTCTTAGTCATCTCAGATTCACGCTTTAAGTTCATCTGATCTTGATAGCGTTGTTCCTGACGAATACCTTCTAAAGCATCTTGGTAATCTGACACCTGGTTTTGATTAATATCTACAGTGGCACCATAGCCAGCTGCTCTAATCTCTGCCACTGTAAGCTGTGTTTGTCTATCCATATCAGCTTGTTCAGATCTAAACTGTAGATCCATTGCTTTCTGCTTCTCTTGAGACTCAATCATCTGCTTCTGCATTTCTTGTTGCTGCTGCATTTCAGATTCTTTCTGAGACTGTACCTTTTGTTCTGCATTCTTAAGAACACCAGTAAGTTCTGCAATAGACTCAGACTTAATAACATTACCTAGATCATAAATAGAAGCACCAGTGGTATTATTGTTAATAGCTAGTTGTTTAAGCTGCTCCATTACAGCACGAGAATTAGTCTTAGTGGTGCAGAATATGTTTAAGTCTCTCATTAACAACTCAGTGCCATTAATCTCAAAGTTTACCTTCTCATCTTTAGAAGTGATATACTGAAGACGTACACTAGGTTTGTTAGAATGATAATACTGAGCCAAGTCAGTTCTCATTTGGTGAACTCTTGGCATTAGGTTATCAGAGTGTTGTATGAAATACTGCTCTGTCTGTGCATAAGAAGCAGACATAGCTTGTTCAATACCTGTAGCTGTTTGTTGTGCAATAGCTTGACCCATACGTTGTGGGTTAAGACCAATCACCTCAAAAGCTTGGTTCTTGAAATAACTTGCTAAGTTTACACGAGAAAGTAAACGGTTAGTTTGTTCTAGGTTCAACACTTGATAGTGTTGGAAGTTAAGAGCATTCTCAGTGTTTGTAATAGACGTATCTAAAGGCAACATCTGGAAGTTCTTCATAGCCACATAGGCTTTGGCCAGATTATTTTTACCCCAATCTTCTCCCATGGAGTGACGAGGCAAAGAGTTCTGGTCCAACATAATAACCGTACCAAGCTCATCAACCAAGATGTCTGCTATTTGGTTATTTACAATGTTATAGCCTATCTGGTATGGTTTCATAAGATCTACCAATGAAATACTGCGGGTATTACGATCACCGAACACAGAACCTTCCACTGGTAGTTTACAGCCATATAATGTTGCATCTCCTTTAAACTGGAACGGAACTCTTCCTGGTTTGCCACCATTCAGTCCCAAATAAATTGGATTGATGCCACCTGGGTTATTCATACCCCAAAACGCTGGTCTATTAGGACCAATCTTCACTCCACCCCATGTTTCATTAATCCAAATCCAGTCAATATGTTCACCAAAGATTAAGTTATCTTTGGACTTTTGTTTGTATATAGATGTATTATACAAAGGCTTATCTGTCACTTTATATTCTTCAGTGATGATATCCTGTATAATTTCTCCTTCTTCTGTAATTTTAGTTAAGTGACCTATCTTACGTTGGCTCTTCCAATAAATAGTAGAAACACGTAATAAATGAGTCTTACCAAAATCCACAGTGTCTTCTGAGTCTGATAAGATCCATTCTACAATATCTCCTGTACCAAACTTAGTGTCGTATAAAGAAGTATATTGTCTATACCCCAATGATGGCATTTCTGTATTCCAATCATGAGATTTAGTAGGATCATAATAAGTACCGTCATTCTGGTAACCCTGTACAGCATAGCCTGCTGAACGGACCGGATAGATGGCTTCTAAGGACTCCATTTGTTCCTCGTTCATCATCCATCCATACTTGTCAATAACGTCCGATACGGACATCATATCCATCTTACCGACCCAATTACCTTGGGAGATGTATCTAACATCTGGAGACTTATGATAAAAAGTTAAAAGTGGGTTCCAAAGTTCTAGTTCATAGTCATCTTCATTCATTTTAAAATGCCAGAACTCTCTATCTGTAATAAGCATGTCTTTAAATCCACGCTCTTCTAATTCTTGTAGTTTAAATCTTTCCTCGTCTACAGACATCTGATGACTAGCCCATTGCTCAATCATAGACTTGTAGTCTTTACGGAAGAATCCTTCAATCTCAGGAAGTTGTTGTAAGCTTTCTGGAGCTAATGCTTTCTGCATTTCTTCAGAGTCAAGCTCAATACCCATAGCCATCATCTCCATCATCATCTTCCTTTCAGCATCTTCAAGCAAGACTTTCTCCACCATACCACGCTTTTCTTCCATCATCTCGTTATGAGAGATGTCATCCATAGCTTTAAACATAATACGTGAGCTTCTTTTGGAAAACTCATTACATAATACGTTAATTACGTTAGGAATAATAGGATAAAACTTAAGTTCTAAAGCAGATTCATCTTCTTTTGTAAGTGTGTCAATAAGATCTGCCATCTCATTATCCTCTTCTACAATATAATCAGCTTTGTCAATAATACCTTTAGCAAGCTTGTAGTTCTTCATCAGCCTACGAGCATTACGTCTAAGCTGTTTCATTCCTTGAAACTCTAGCCAATCTAGGTTCCAAGATCTCCACTCTTCGTCTTTTTCCTTTTCAGATATAAACTGGACAGGCTGGGTAAGTGTACCCATTTTATTATAATCCGCCTTTTTCCCAGATTTAAGATCTAGAGCATTGTATATCTGCATGATAGTTAAGTATTTAAGTCTGCTGAATTATCTACAGCTGTATTAATAAAAGATGTGCCAGTTGTAGAGATAAACGAAGGATAGTTAATACCTCTAGTAATTGAACTACCTGTATTAGGAAAAATAGCCGTACCACTACTAGTTAAGTATTGTACTGGTTTATCCATCGGTTGTTTTGGCTCTTCATCCTTTAAAAGAAGCAAAGCTTCCTCAAGGCTTAGGTAGTTTTCTTTAATTAATCTAGAAAGAATAGTTACTTTTTGAGCATGAAGTTCTTGATTTTCCATAATTATCTCATATTTTTAAAGGGATTACGTGGGCTTTTTGAATTAACTCCATTACCTTTAGAGCCACCTATATGTCTAAAGGGGCTCCAATTTAATTTACTAAATTTCTGGGAGTTATCCAAGTTTTCTTTTGTAACTTCTACACGTTTAGTCAGTCCTCTGTTACTCTGTTGCACCTTTGCAAACGCTATAAGAGCACAAAAAGCTACTAATCTATCTACGTTTAGACCATCTCTGTATGCTTGCATCTCTTTTAGAAGCATAATATCAGGAATACGTTCAACACCATATATTGTCTTTACAATGTCACCATTTTCTTTAGTCTCATAGTCTAGCTCTTCTTTTGTAAACTCTATACCATAAGATAGTACATTTCCTTTGAATAATGTACCTACGTTTTTCCAACCATATTCTTGGAATACATTTCTATTGGCACCAATATCTTTTAAAAATAAGATCATATCTTTTGGAACTAAGTACTTCTGCTTTCTTTTTGAAATCATGTACTGAATAAACAAAGCTACGTTATTTTCTACAATAGTCCAGGCATTATACCATTCTATAAGAAGCTCAAGTCTTTCATGAGTTTTGTTAAGATCATCAAAACGTCCACACCATGATGCTACAATCATGTCACGTTCTATCTCGTTCTTTACAGATCCGTTACCATCATCCTTTATAACCTCCACTGGATTCTTATATACATATATAGAACATAGTGAATCAGATGTAGTGGTCTTTCCTTCACTAACAGGGTCTACAGAAGCATAGTACATCCCAAATGTAGGATCTTTATGAGGTCTTTCGTAAATACACAATACTCCTTCTTTATCTTCTGTCTTCTTAGACACAGGAAAGTCCATGATAGGAATCTTTCTGGAAGGTTTGTCTACAATCTTACCCTCAGCATTACGAGATAGTTCTAAATATTCAGTGGGATATTCTTTATCTTGTATACGTTGCATTTGTTTAGCAACTAAGTGTGGAGGAAACACGCTCACCTTACGTGTTGCAAATGCTTCTTCTATACAACGAGGTTGCTGAGATACTGTCAACTGATAAGCTGCCGGATCTAAATCCTTTTTCATCTTATCAAACTCTTTTTCTAATGCTTCTAAAGCTTCTTCCACTTTAGAGTTACCCCATTGATCTATGTATGGAGGCATAGACCATTGTTCAGGAATAAACAAACCTGTTTTTCCTATTGTACCATCTTTATCAATGAGATTAGACTCTACAGCATAAAATCCATTTTCTTCTGGATGCATGATGTATTCTTTCATAGGCTCGCACTGGTCTAAATCACCGACAGATCCAGCTGCAATAAACTGGCCCGTAATCATGTGACCAGACTTCAATGCTGGTTTCATAAACCCGTAAGTATCGTCCATCTTTGGAGCAATACCGGCTTCCTCATGAAAGAAATAGGTGACAGGTCCACCGACACCGTGTGTCGGGTCTTTCTCAAAGGAGTATAAGTTGATCGTGGATTTCAAACCTCTATAAGTGTCACGACCACCCATTCTCACTTTAATCTGTTGCTGCCAAGCTCCCACCTTGTCTGGCTCTGCTGGTCTATACCATGCAGTGTGTTCATTTAAGAAGTTCTTGTATTCACCAAGAAACTTCCATGAACCTTTCTCATTAATGTAATCCTTTAGACTAGCTCCTATCTTTAATACAGCTCCTTCTTCAAACCAATACTGGTTGATTAGTTTAGCCATATGAAAATATGAGGATGCTATCTGACGCTTCTTTAGAATGATAGCATGCTTATAATGTAATTCAGCTAAATGCTCATATAGAGCCATGTGATACTGTGCATCTCTCACCTTAGCAAAGTCAAACCTCTTTTCTTCTTTATCATAGATAGGAAGAAAGTTTAACCACATGTAATAGTCTCTACTTATAAACCAAGAGGTGCCAGCATCTTTAATAATTACACCGTTACGACATTTATTCTTTTGATCATTCCAGTATGTAATAAAGTCTTTACTCTTTATTGGTGCTGCACAGTAGTATCCTTGTTTTTGAAACTTACGTCCTTCTTCATTAAAAATCTTACTAGTTTCATTAAAATTATACTTACCCGGCTCTTTAAACATAGATAAAAGAAAGTCCCTAAACTCTTCCATTGTATAGAATGTAGTTACATCCCATACGCCATTCTCGTATGTAGGTATTTCTTTAAACATTATTTAGTATTAACAACAGTGGTTATATTACGAATCTCATTTACATCACCTTTAGACTTATGTAATAAGTGCAAAAGAGTGTTAAAATCTTTACTACGTAATACGCCATCCAGTTCACAATTGTCCCAATACTTGGTATACAAATCTCTCGGAATAGCATTCCATAGTTTATTGTAAGGATTAAAATGAAAAACCCAATCATGCATAAAACCATCAGTATCTGATAGAGGGGTAATTGCTGCAAACTCTTTAATTTCATAATCTGTGTAAACGTCTTGTGCCATAGTTTTATAGTTTAATATTTTTAGGAAAGCAGAAGATGGGTGCGTGGACATCTGCTTTTACGACTGGCATTTCTAACCTCTAGGTATCCGCCCTTTCTACAGTTAAAGGATACATTCCAGTCAACCTAATATGCTGTAGAGGGTGGACTCGAACCACCAAGGTGAGATTCAATTGATGACAGTACGCTTGCAAGCTGGTGGTCTACCCCATATCATCAATCTATTTCTTTGTCACCGCCCACGAGACAGGTGGGTGCGTATGCCAGGGTCATAACTGAGACAACCCAATTTCGCCACTCTACAATGTTCTATTGATCATAAGCTAGATTCTGTCCTCCTCTAACTTGTGATTGTTGTTCTTCTAACAAATCTCTATACACTCCTTTAAAGCTTTGTCTAACAGCATCAAATCTTTCTGCTATTCTAAGAATAGCTGTAGCAGATCCATCTCTACCAGATGTCACTTTTTCTGTAGCCATAAACCCAGCCATATTATCTAGTGCAATCTTAATACCCTGGTATGCTCTATAGGTGGGGGTCTCATACATTTTCTTACACATCTTTAACCCATTCACTATAAGATCATCTTCTGTAGAAAAATCCCCGTCTACTTCTGATATAATGATTTCTTCTTTGTCCATTTCCGGTACATCAAAAAAAGGATTTAAATCTGGATTAGGACATGTCATATAGAACAAATATGTAAACACCTTTACAGATTCATCACCATACTCATCCATTATATCTTTTAAAAACTTTAATGTGTAACAATGCTCACTTGGAACCACCTTACCATTTTGTATATCAAATAATCTTATCATTAATGTTTTTGTTTTAAATTGTCTCTATTATCTTCTAACCAATGTAGTAAAGATATAACTTCTGCTTTCAAATATGGTAGATCATACTGAATAATATCTTTAACTATAGGATCACCATTTGTATCAAGAGCGGTGATGGGATTACCAAACTTATCTTTACCCACTTCTTCAAATAGAATATGATGTATAGTTAGTATTCCTGGCTTTAGTTTTGGATTATGTTTCAGTATAATATACATATACAAACTTAATTGTAATGCATAGTGGTTTACATTACAATCATCAAGATGACTAACAGGAGAGTTCATCTTAGTTGTAACACCCTCCCAGTTAGTGAATCCTTCTGTCTTAATTTCTTTGTTAGTCTTATAGTCTGTAATATGAACTTCTCCACTAATCACCTCAACAAGATCTGACTGACCACATAATCCGGCAGATTTTAGGTAAACCATGTGCTCAGGATATACACCATCTGTGAGCTTCTGGTTTGGAGAAACTTTAATACCGTCAGTCTCAATCGGCCTAAAAATAGGAACAGTGTTACCATGTCTTTCTATTGTTTCTAATGAACATATATCTGATTCTCTGCAATTGTGATACCATGTACCTAATGTTGTAGCACGTAATGCTTCATTAGACCATGCAAGTTTTATTTCTTCTGGCGTCATACCATACCATTTAGACTTCTTAGACTTAGATGTTTTTAGAGCAATCTTATCTGCGTCAAATGGTTGTTTAAAGTTACCAATAAACGATGTTACAGATACCCATTTGATATCTTCTTGTTTATCTATACTTGTATACTTGTGGTCATGTGGTGTGAATGTTATAATGCTCATATGTTTGTTGTTTATATTCCTAACTTCTGATTAATTAAATCTTCTTCTTCTTGTGTCACCTCAGCCTTCCAATGTCCCTTTGGGCAATCTGAAGATAGAGATCTAGTTTTAAAACTTAAACTACATCCGCATCCACTAAGTTCTTGATTGCAACATGGACCTGTACCAGGAACTAAACATCCTTTATCATCTTCTGTATATAGATCACAGAAGAAGCATATATCCATTCTACGTTTAGCAATCTCCTCTACATCCTCTCTCTTAAAGATGGAGTTAGTTATTCCCTCCAGGATCTGTCCCTTTGCTTTCCAAATTTGTATTATGTTCTCTTTTAGACTCATCAGTTTTGGTTTTATGTAACTTAATAAAATCTTTCCTTTGTTTCTCTTCATCCATCAAAGCTTTAATTGCTTTTAAATCAAAGAGTGTCTCATCTGTTCTAAACCTGGTTACAATTTCTTGTAATCCTTTTTGTCTAAAGTTGTCTTTAAACTTTTCTAACTTATCAATCTTATCATCTAACTTCCAATGCTTTATTGTAAAGTCTCCAAGATTGGTAATATGTATTCTACTATGTTTTAAGCTTGATAGACTTTTTCTTATCTCTTGCCAATAGAACGATGTGACATCTGTCACCATCTGTTGCGACAAGTGCAGCTCTTCAGCTACAATAGGAAGTATGTCTTTATACTTTTTAGGCTTCAACGCTTAAAAATTTATAGTCTAACAAAATATTTCCTTGAGCATGTAGTTTAAGACTAGAATTAATAGAAATCTTTTTCTTATTCTTTCCTTCTTTTACAATCAATCCTTTCCTTTCAGCTTTAGTGAGACAGTTACGTACAGACTGTGTGCTAGAAAAGATTTTCTTATCATATGCTTTGTTACAGAAATGTGTTAGTTCTTGATCTCCTTCAATAGCCAATAGAGTGAGACAGTTTAAATCTGCTTCACTAACTGGTATCTCAAAAAGATAACAATGTGTGAGTATCTGATACTTGACAATCTGCCAAGTGGTCATCTTCACTCTTTTATCCACCTGATTAACTAGTGCCATTATAATGTGATTTTAAAACTCGTGTAATTTTCTTTTGTTTTGTTCCAATCCTTATAAGAAAGAATAGACTCAGCTCCTAGGTTTTTGAATATATGCCAACTAGCTCCTTCACGAGCTTCTCCTGTAATAAACTCATAACCCATTTCCTGTGCCCAATCCATAAGGGAATGGATTATTGCATATCCCAATCCTTTTTCCCTATGGCTAGGAAGCACAGTGAAACTATCTATATGTAATACGTTGCCACTCTGCCATGATGTAATAATCTCTCCAAATAACACTGACTTATCATAGAACCATATCCCTTGACATGTTTCATGTTCTGTCAGCATGTACAACTTGTACTTATTATCCCATCGTAACTCTTTCGGATGCTCTCGTTCAAAAATAAATGATGATGAGTAGTCCTTAAGCTTATAGGCAACAACCATATTAATTTATTTGTCTTTCTTTAAAGATCTTTTTTCTGTAGGAGGCATAGAAGGAATAATCACTTCGTCTCCCACCTTAATACCCTCTTCTACAAGTTCTGGATTATTATCCATATCTTCTTGTGTAATAGTGTGAGGGGTGCCTTCTGGTTTAGCTCCCCCTTGTTGGGTCATCTGTGCAATAAAAGCTAAAGCCTTAAGCTCTTCTGCTCTTGCACTAGCTAATCCAGTGTTTAACTCCTGCAACTCTAGCTGCACAGTTTTCACTTCAATCTGCTCTTTAATAAAAGCAATGATCTCTTCTTTGGTAGGAACCTTCTGTTCTTCCTGTTCTGTGTTTTGTTCTTTTTTCATTTTGGTTTTTTTATTGGTTTAAAAATCTAACTCATCCCCATCCTTTTGTTCTTTAGGAGGATGAGACACTGTAGGTTGTTCATGATAATCAACAAATAGTTTTAAAAACTCCGGGTACGGTGTGTCTATAATGTACGTATCCCCAGGCTCTGTGAAGATGGTGGTACAGTTAAACACTAAGGAGTCCTCTTCTAGGGAAGTGAGCTTACAAGCAATCACTACATCTAGATGGAATGCAAAGGACATCCACTGACCCTTGTCCTCTATACCCATAAGCTCCACTTTTTCAATATCTAATGCGTGACAGTGGATGTTACAAACATGTATCATATAATCTTGGTTTATAGTATAATATACTTATTAGGTTTAAACTTAACAAATTTAATTATAAAAAACCAACTTAGCAAATTTTATTTTTTTTTCACCCACCAAATTTACCCCCCGCCTAACCATACAGTTTATATTAGAGATTGTAAGTGCCACCCCGTTAAATAACTCCACCCCTTCCTGAAGCTGCCGCATACCCCCTTA
>Ga0207909_1000068_pt1 | contig 39748 bp, 30 predicted proteins | sample LakMenEpi05May10_FD_150672 | JGI IMG/M metagenome (GOLD analysis project Ga0207909, IMG submission 150672) | Freshwater microbial communities from Lake Mendota, WI - 05MAY2010 deep hole epilimnion (SPAdes) | ecosystem: Environmental > Aquatic > Freshwater > Lake > Epilimnion/Euphotic zone ...
ACCCCTAAACCCCTAAACCCCTTCAACAACATGAACCGTCGCTCCTTCCTCCAAACCTCTGCCATTTTCAGTGCAGGCGCCTTTTTTTCAAATGATATCCTGGCCCTCGCTTCACAGCCCAATTCAAAATTTGGCGGCGTACAGGTGGGTGTAATTACCTATTCTTTCAGGAGCATGCCCGGCAGCGCTGAACAAATCCTGCAATATTGCATTCAGAGCGGGGTTAGTGCCATTGAGTTGATGGGTGATGCAGCGGAAGCATTTGCCGGCTGCCCAACCAATATCAGTGACAAAAAACTGCGCAGTGAAAAAATGAGGGAATGGCGCGAGTCCGTTTCAATGGACAAGTTTGTTGAACTGAGAAAAATGTTCAAGAAAGCCGGGGTCAGCATCTATGCCTTCAAGCCTGATGCCTTGGGCATGAACAACTCCGATGGTGAAATCGAATATGCCCTGAAAGCCGCCAAGGCTTTAGGCGCAAAATCTGTTACATTGGAACTCACCAAACCCGAACATTCCAAGCGCCTGGGTGATCTTGCCTCCAAGCACAAGGTATATATCGGGTACCATAACCATACACAAGGCAATGATACCGCCTGGGATGAAGCCCTAGCACAGTCTCCCTACAACTCCATCAACCTTGATTTTGGACATTATATCGCCGCAGGCGGAAAGAATACAAAAGAATCTTTGCTGGCTTTCATTGAAGCCAAGCACGACAGGATTACCAGCATGCACATGAAAGACAGGGCAAGCAAGGAAAATGGTGCTGCCAACATGCCCTGGGGACAGGGTAATACGCCCATCAAAGACGTGCTCTTGTTGATGAAAAACAAACAATACAAGTTTCCTGCATCCATTGAGGTAGAATATGCCATTCCAGCAGGATCTGATGCAGTTAAAGAAGTTGCAAAATGTGTTGAATATGCAAAGGGGATTCTCAGCTGAGAACCCCCTTTTATTAAATCAAAACTGATCAATTAATTTACTTTACCGGCATCAGGCGGAACACGTTTCCGGGATTCTCAACACTTACATAAAGGTATCCGTCGCGACCCATTTCAATGTTGCGCAGGCGACCTATGTTCAACAATAATTTTTCCTCACCCACCACCTTGTTGTCTTTCATAATACAACGGTTCAGGTAACTGAAACGCAATGAACCTACCATCAGGCTTCCTTTCCAAGCAGGATATTTGTCTCCGGTCACAAAAGCCAATCCACTCGGAGCAATGGAAGGAATCCAATAGGTAACAGGCTGTTGCATGCCTTCTTTTTTGCTGATCGGCGTGATGGGCTTGCCATCATAGTTAATACCATAAGAAATGACAGGCCAGCCATAATTTGCTCCAGCCTTGATAATGTTCAACTCATCGCCGCCACGAGGACCATGTTCATTTTCCCAGATCAGGCCAGTAACAGGATCCATGGCCATTCCCTGAGGATTCCTGTTGCCATAGGTATAGATGGAAGCAATGGCCTTCTCTTTTCCAACAAAAGGATTGTCAGCAGGGATGGATCCATCATCCTTGATCCTGTGGATCTTTCCGGGTGCAGTGGTGATATCCTGCGGGTATATTTTTTCCTGGCCACGCTCACCCATTGAGATAAACAGGAAACCTTTCTTGTCAAAGACCAGCCTTGAGCCATAGTGATGCTTGGTAGTAGTAAAGGGATATCCTTCAAATACTTCCAGCTGTTCAACAAAGGCTCCGTCTTTTATTTTGCCCCTTACCACGGCAGTGGTGGCCAGTTTCTTCCCATCAACCATTTTGGGCTTTGAATAAGAAATATACACCCATCCATTCTCTGCGTACTTCGGGTGAATGGCCACATCCAACATACCGCCCTGACCTTCTGCGAGCACTTCAGGTGTTCCTGTGATGGCGGTTTTGTTTTTGTTGTTGTCTACATGGTAAAGTGTTCCACTTTTATCTGTCACCAAAAAATTCAAATCGGGCAATTGCGCCAATCCCCAGGCACTGTTCAATCCTGTTGCAACAGTATCGAGCAATACCGTCATGCCATTTGATTTGAAAATGGCAGGGCCTTCAATTTTCTTCTTGTCTTTTGTAAAACTGTATTGTTCAACTGTTTTCAGGCTTTCTACGATAAGATCTGCCAGGGCTTCTATGTCTTTTGCAGGGATAATCTCATTCCAGGTGGGCATGCCAAAATCAGCATAACCATTTGTAATGCTCTTGATCAGGTCTTCTTTCTTGTTGCCATGCTTCCATTTTCTGTCAACAAAGGCCTCTACTTTTTCGCCATGACAAGAAGCACATTTTTCGGTATAAATTTTCTCAGGATCAGCCGTTACCAGTGGGGCTTTCTCAATTTTTTTAAACTGCAGAAATGCCAAAGACAGCACCATGGCAACCAGCAACAAGGATAATTTTTTCAGTCTGTTCATGTGTTGGGATATATTAGAAGCAATTTAACTAATTTTTACTGAGAAGTTTCGCCCTCCAAAAGATTTGATTGCAGAAATACTGGGTAGAAATATTCAGGACCGATGGAAAAAAAAGGCCCCGCTCCAAAAGGAGCAGGGCGTATTGCTTATGAGAAAAAACTAAGCTTATTAGTCAATTTTATCCAGTGGTGCGATGTTTTTTTCAGCACCTGAGTAGCCCTTGTTCTGGTTCAAAACAGCCAGGCTGTTTGCCAGAATTGCTGGCCTTGGCACAGGCCACAACACATGATAAGCGCTCATGGTATAGGCATCACCCCGTATATTTTTGATATTCCTACCATAGAAATCATTTTTCGCCATTACGCGGTCAAAATAGAAATTCGCCTGTGAAAAATTGTTAAGGTTGTAGGTCTTTCCATTGTAAGACTTGCCTGTTCTGGCGAAAGTAAATGCTATCCTGGTCAGCTCAGTCTTGCGTGGCTCTTCATAATACAATTCACGGGCGCGCTCATCCAAAATGGTTCCAATGTCAACCCTTGCAGCTGTATAGGGAGCACATCTTGCTCTTGTTCTTACTGCATTGACATCAACTGCAGCGTTGGCGGCATCTCCTTTCCACCAATAGGCTTCAGCCCTGAGCAGGTGGGTTTCTGCCAAACGGAAAATATACCAATCTGAGTTTCCTCCTTGAAAAGGATACCTGATTTCATCTTCAATATAGAGCTTGTAATGAGGCCAAGAGAACCAGGTTCTGATGGTATCGCCACCACTCACCAAAAGGGTACCGCCTGGACCGTACAAACGCAGTCTTTGGCCATAAAAAGGTGACTTACCCTTCAAAGTTCCTTCGTTGTTGTACACGAGATTTTCCATGTTCATCCAGTTTCCAGAAACCGTATCATGCCTCAAATCCCTTGGGTCATCCCAAATATACCTTGTAGAATAAGGAGTAGCCCTGTTTCGGCCAATGCCACGACCGAAATTGGTCATGTGGTCAAATTCAGCTTTTACCGCCAACATGCCTGATTTGCCATCAGGCGTAATGATTGCAGCAGAAGAGGAGAAGGGAAGCGCCTGGCGCATGGAAGAAGTACCACTTGCTGTAGCAGATGGATCACCAAAGCGATCGATCACTGAGAACAATACTTCCGTGTTGGCTGCAGCAAACTTGTTGTTGCGCCTATGCAGGTCCCAAATCACATTCTTGGTTGTTACACCGGCATCTACACCAAATCGATTGGTCATCAACCTGTATGTACCGTTGTTGATTACCTGGCTTGTAGAAGCGATCGCCCCATCAAAATCAGCCAATGAAAGCTGAACCTTTGCCAGCAGGTGATAAACAGCACCCCTGTTGATATCTCCCTTGTTGCTCATCCAGGGTACATGCTGGGCTGCAAATTCCAGGTCTGTTTTCAAACGCTGAAGGATTACATCACGTTTAACAGACTTGAAGTCGAGTTTGGCTTCCGTCAGCTCTTTGAATGTAGCAGGCACATCACCGAACTGATTGACGAGTCTGTAATAAGCATAAGACCTGTAGAAATTTGCTTTGCCTATGATTATATTCTTGGCAGCATCAGTAATACCCTTTACATCCGTAATGCGGGTAGTGATGGTATTGGCCAGCCTGATGACTACATACCAACGCTCCCAGTACCATCCGATCCTATTGAAGTCGGAACTGTTCAGGTTTGCATCTGGCGTGATGAGCACGTTGAGGTTTACGGCCGGACCAAACTTGTCTGTAGTTCCTTCAATGGCTACCTCAGAAAAAATATTCTCCGTAATGATGGGGTGGCCATCTCCATAAAATTCATCCCTTACTTGGCGTGCAATAGCTGCAAGACCTGCATTAAATCCCTTTTCGTCTACAAGGGTATTCTCAGGGGAGAAAAAAGAAAGTGGTTTAGGCGTGAGCCAATCCTTGTTACAAGATTGGGTCATGAGCAATACCACGACCAGTGAGGCCAGGTATTTTGTTAATCGGTTTAATTTCTGCTTCATATCAAATGATTTGAATGTTTCTGCTTGTTTTTTAAAGTGTCATGTTGATGCCAAATGTTCCATAAGAAGGAGTAAACCCTTTGTTTTCAGGATCAAAATACTCCCATGGCGAAACGGTCAAGGCATTTTGTATATTGAAATACACTTTCAAACTCTGAAGCTTTAGCTTATCGGTAAGGCGTTTTGGCGTGGTGTACGCAAAACTTACGTTGTTTACCCGGATGAAAGATGATTTTCTCCATACATTCAGACCGATACCTGAGCCCAATGAAGACATCATCCTGGCATAGTCATCGATTTGGTTGGTGGGTGTCCAATAAGGTCTTTTATAAAACTGGGCGCGGTCGTAGAATCGATCCACATTGGCTGCTTCGTTGAACTGGGAAAACTGTCCGAATCTACCATACAACTGGAATGAAACATCAAAATTTTTATAAATGGTGAATTCGTTTCTCAGGTTCAGGTTGAACTTAGGCGCTGTCTGTCCGAGGAAAACACGGTCATCAACTGTAAACTTGCCATCCTTGTTGACATCATCCAATTTGAAATCACCAGGAGCAAATCCATAAGACCTGGCCACTGCTGCTTCTTCTACCTTCCAAACGCCGAGTATGCGGAAATCCCAAATCGTATTGATATTCTTGCCGATGAACCATCCATTGGCACGGTCATCCTGCTCAGTCAATACAGTGTTGCCACTGGCATCAGTAACAGGCACCTTACCATACAAGCTGACAATCTCGTTCCTGTTGCTCCAAACAGCCAGGCTGGATCTCCAAATAAAGTTATTAAGCTTCAGGTTCTCTGTATTCAGACTGAACTCAAAACCTGAGTTGTCCACCTTACCCAAGTTGGTAATCACACTGCCAAAACCGGTGATGTTGGGCAACGCGCGGTTGACCAGCAAATCGCTTGTGTTGCGGATATAATAATCTGCAGCACCTGAAATTTTTCCACCTTTCAGGCTAAAATCGAAGCCAAAGTTGACGGAGGCCTGCCTTTCCCAGCGGAGGTTGGGGTTGGACATGTTTACCGTTGAAACGGCTCCAACAGGAACGTTGATACCACCTGGAGTTGTGTAGAGGTAGTTTGCTGAAGAAAGTTGCGCAAGTGCTGCATACCTTCCGATTTCACGGTTACCGTTTTCACCATATGAAACACGTGCTTTGAGGTAATCAAGCACATTCAATGAATTCTTCATGAACTTTTCATCTGTTATAACCCAACCCAATGCAGCAGAAGGGAACAGTGCCCTGGGATTACCCTGTCCGAAGGCAGAAAATCCATCACGGCGGGCGGTGAGTGTCAACAGGTATTTGTCATCGTATCCATAATTTACCCTGCCCATCAAAGCATCGCCGGTCTGGTACTGATCGTTGGCGCTGAAGTTTTTGATGGAGGCCGCCTGAACACCACTCCATCCCAGGTTATCATTGGGAGAATAGTTCTCGGCATTGATGGTATTGGAGAAGAAGAAAAACTCTTCTGCATTTACCAGCGCCGTTGCGTCAATGGAATGTTTACCGAATTTCTTGTTCCACATCAACAAGTTGTCGATCTGCCACTGATAGGTCCTGTCTTCTCTTCTTGATGTAATGCCACCACGGCTTTCCAAGTTTGGACGCTGAGAAGAAGTATGCTCATAGTTCTGAACCCACTCAAAGCGGGGCGTGAAGTTGACCTGATAGGAAAACCCTGCAGGCAATTTACCCTTGGCATAAATTGATCCGAAAAGGTTGTTGAACTTCAACATCCTTTTAACGTAGTAAGGAGTCATGAGGGGGTTGGTATTGTTCCCCACGTCATCATTGGCACTGGCACGCAAACGTCCGTCTGCCTGATACAGGCTTCCGAAAGGAGAGGTTCCGAGCATGTCCCCAATACTTACAGGAGTTTGCCCTTCATCCCTGCTGGCGAATTGCATGTTCAGACCAATGGAGAGGAATTTGGCCACTTCTGTTTCCAGGTTCAACCTTGTCCTCAGGGTTTTGAATTGCTCGCCCTGCGCCATGCCTGCGTTTTCATAATATCCGTAAGATGAATAATAATTTGTTGCACCAGCCCTACCAGATACACTCACCGTATGGTCTTGCTGGCTTCCGTTCTTGTTGAGGATAAGGGATTCCCAATCAATGGGTGTATTTTTAACGTAGCTTTCTTGAGAAATGGCCGATGTTCCCTGGTTTCCACCCACACGGTTCAACCAAACCGTTACAGGATCAGATGTAGCAGGGTTACCACCCAAGGCAAGCCAATCGTTAACCGTAATGCCTGAAGGCAACTTGCGGGGATCGGTAGCCCAATGTTTGATTCCGGGCTTGGAGGTAGAATCAAATCCACGCTGGCTCCAAATTACATCAGAACGCCAATCAAAAAATTCTTCTGGCTTCAACAAACCAGGCCATCTGGCTATTCTGTTGAGCGCATAGTTGGAGTTGACGGTGATGACTGGTTTGCCTGCTTTACCACGCTTGGTACTAACCAGGATAACGCCATTGGCAGAGCGTGCACCGAATACTGCAGCCGAGCTCGCATCCTTCAATACGTCAATTGTTTGGATGTCATTGGGGTTGATGTCTGAAAGATCACCAGGATAGATTACCCCGTCTACTACAATCAATGGAGAAGTGGAAGCTGTCAGGGAAGCACGTCCCCTTACTTGCAAGCTACCACCACCTTTTGCAGAAGCGTTGAAACCTACGTCCAATCCGGGTGCATTACCCCTGAGCATGTCTTGCACAGAACGGGGGTTCTCATTTTCGAGCTGCGTTGCCTTCACCTGGGCAACAGCACCGGTAAGGTCTTTTTTCTTGGCAGTTCCATAACCGATAACCACAACATCTGTGAGCTGGTTAACCTGCTCACGCAAAGTGATTATTTTGGCGTTCTTTGCAGCCACATCCTCAGTGATATAACCACTGAAACTGATTTGAAGTACTGCATTGTCTGCAACGCCTTTGAAGGTAAATCGACCGCTTTGGTCTGTAACGATGGCAGTTTTACTCCCTTTTACAGTGACTGTTGCACCGGCCAGGGGATTGCCCTTTGCGTCTGTTACTGTTCCCGAAATGTCTACTGGGGGTTTGCTGAATTTCTCTGGCAAGCTGGGGCCAGAGAGTGAAATTGTTTTTGCTTGAACCTGGGCTGTCATCAGTGTTAGCATACTGAGGACAGACATGTACAGGATTCTGCACGTGCTGTTTTTTCTCATGCGAAGCATCGTTTTGGGTTATAAAAAATATGGCATAACGAACTTAATGAAAATTTAACAATAAGTAGCGCAAGTTTTTATGTTTTTTGGTTTTCTGCATTTTTTCCTGAAATCATGCGTCTTTCTTTAAACGCATCACATGAGAGGGCTGAATTCAATGATTTGATGGAATATTTTCCATGAATGAATATATCTTTATCATGTCAGTTACGCCTTCTTTTTCCTTCTCATATTTAAACAACAGCCATGTCTCTGATCAAGAATTTCTTTTTTTTGCTGCTGATGATGATCAGCACCATCTCTTTGGCTCAGTCCATCCCTACCCCAAAAGAACATTTTGGGTTCAACATCGGAGACAACTATCAACTGGCCAATTATACCAAAACTGAGGCTTATTTTAAAAAACTGGATCAGTCATCCGAAAGGGCAAAACTCACCAGCATCGGAAAAACGGAGGAAGGAAGGGATCAGTTCATGATGATCATCACCTCGCCCGAAAACCATCAAAACATCGAGAAATACAAGGCCATTGCTCAACAGATGGCCCGCGCAGAGAATCTTTCTGAGACAGAAGCAAAGGCCCTGGCTGCCCAGGGAAAGGCCATAGTCTGGATTGATGGTGGTCTTCACGCAACAGAAGTGGTGGGTGCTCACCAGTTGATTGAGTTGGCCTACCAGCTCAACAGCAGAAATGATGCCGAAACAAAAACCATCCTCGACAATGTCATCATCCTGATGGTGCATGCCAACCCAGACGGTCAGGAACTGGTTTCTGATTGGTACATGCGCAATACAGATTCACTCAAAAGAACGACATCCTACCTGCCAAGGCTCTATGAAAAATATGCAGGGCACGACAACAACAGGGATTTCTACATGCTGAACCTCAAGGAAACCCAGAACATGGGCCGACAGCTGTTCATTGAATGGCTGCCCCAAATCATGTACAACCACCACCAAACCGGACCGGCCGGGGCAGTTGTTGCAGGCCCTCCCTTCCGCGACCCCTTCAACTATGTTTTTGATCCACTGGTGATGACCAGCCTGGATGCCGTTGGCGCCGCCATGATCAACCGGCTGAATGCAGAAGATAAGCCAGGTTTCACCCAAAGGGCAGGATCGCCCTATTCAACCTGGTACAATGGCGGACTTCGCACCACCACCTATTTCCACAACATGATTGGCTTGCTCACGGAAATCATTGGCAGCCCTACTCCTTCCATCATTCCCTTGGTGCCTGCCCGTCTGATTCCCAGCAGCGCAAACCCCAACCCCATCACACCACGCCCCTGGTTTTTCAGGAACTCCATCGACTACTCTGTTTCCATGAACTATGCCGTGCTCATGTATGCAACCCGCCACAGGGATGAGCTGCTCTACAACATTTACAGGATGGGCAAGAACTCCATTGACAAGGGAAGAAAAGATACCTGGACACAGTACCCCAAAAGAAGCGATGAGATCACAGAGCGCTTCAAAAAAGAACAGGCAACCAAGACCGAGGCTTCAGGGTCAGAAGGAATGGGCAGAAATGGCGGTTCCATCCCCATGAAACTCTATGACAGCGTTTTCAAAAACCCTGCACTCCGTGATGCCAGGGCCTATATTCTCCCTTATAACCAGTCAGATTTCGCTACCGCCACAAGGTTCGCGAACGCCCTGATCCGCACAGGAATCGTGGTGCACAGGGCTACTGCAGACTTCAGTTCCAATGGGAAAAACTATCCCGCGGGTTCACTCATCGTGCAATGCGACCAGGCTTTTCGCCCACACATCATCGACATGTTTGAGCCGCAAGACCATCCTAACGATTTCCAGTATCCCGGTGGCCCGCCCATCGCCCCTTATGATGCAGCAGGATGGACACTGGCCTATCAGATGGGCATCGAATTTGAAAGGGTGATGGAAAAACTGGAAGGGCCTTTCGCAAGAATTGCTGATGGTGAAGTACAAGCATTGAAAGGAAAATCGCCTGAAAAAATGGGCAAAGGCGGATTTATCCTGAGCGCCGCCAACAACCACTCCTTTGTTGCAGTAAATGAGTTGCTCAAGGTCGGGGCCGAGGTGTATCGTATCAATGGAGCAAGAACAGATGCACCTGCAGGCTCTTTTTACATTCCCAACAAGGGCAAATCAGGCGAATGGTTGATGAAGAATGCATCCTCACTTGGTGCAGACCTGCTGGCAACTGACATGAAAACAACAGAAGACATGATACGGGTGAATCCCTCCCGCATTGCCCTCTGGGATGCGTATGGCGGATCGATGGCCTCTGGCTGGATGCGCTGGATCATGGAGCAATACCATTTCAATGTTGAATTGCTTTATGCGCAAGAGATTGACAAGGGCAACCTCAACAATAAATACGATGTCATCCTTTTTGTAGGAGGCGCCATGCCTTCCCTGCAAGGAAGCGGCAGAAGCTTCGGCGGACCCAAGCCAGAAGACACACCTGAAGCCTTCAGGAAAACCATCGGGAACATTTCGGTAGACAAGTCTATTCCTGAATTGAAAAAATTCATGGAAGCAGGTGGCCGCATCTTGACCATCGGCAGCAGCACCTCACTGGCCTATCACCTGAAACTGCCTGTGAGCAATGCATTGGTTGAAATGAACAATGGAAAAGAAAGGGAACTGCCCAACGAAAAATTCTATATCCCCGGCAGCTTGATGCAAATCACCATAGACAATGATGCCAAGGCGGCATGGGGCATGAAGAAAACAGCTGATGTTTATTTTGATGACAGTCCTGTTTTCCATATTGCGCCTGGTGCGCAAACGGCTGGCAGCATCAAGCCATTGGCCTGGTTTGCTTCAGAGAAAACATTGAGAAGTGGATGGGCCTGGGGGCAGTCTTACCTCAAGGATGGGATTGCTGCTTTTGCAGCAACGGTTGGAAAAGGAACCCTTTTTGCCTTTGGACCAGAAATCAGTTTCCGTGCACAGACCCATGGCAGTTTCAAATTCATTTTCAATCAGCTCTACCAATAGGCCTGGATGAACAAGATCCTTTGCATTGGTGAGGCCCTGATTGACATGATTTGCACAGACAAGGGGATGGCCCTTTCGGATGGCGAACATTTCCTCAAGAAAGCAGGAGGCGCACCGATGAATGTTGCTGCAGCCATTGGCGCGCTGGGCGGCAGCGTTGCTGTTGCAGCCAAGGTTGGTGACGATCCTTTTGGCCAACACCTCATTGAAGTCTTAAATGGATTCCATGTAGACACAAGTCATATCATCAAAGACTCCCATCATTTCACCACATTGGCTTTTGTATCGCTGATGGAAAACGGGGAAAGGGATTTTTATTTCAACCGTGGGGCTGATGGCCAGCTCAGTGTGGAGGAAACCGAATCCATCCATCTGCAATCGTTTGGCATTGCGCATTTCGGCTCTGCAACCGGCTTCCTACCTGGCCCGCTGAATGCCGCCTACAGCAAGGTGTTCTACAAGGCATTGGATGAAAATCTTTTTGTCAGCTTCGACCCCAATTACAGGGAATTGCTTTTTGGCAACAACAGGGAAGAATTCATCCTGCGGTCTTGGGAGTTCATGGAAAAAGCGCAGTTTTTCAAGGTTAGCGATGAAGAGGCATTTTTGCTGACAGGACAATCATCCATTGAAGAAGCTGCCTCCGTTTTTATTGAACGGACCAATGCAGTTTTTGCGATCACCTGCGGTCAAGAAGGCACTCTGCTGGGAGTTGAGGGAAATACCTTTATGGTTCCAAGCATTTCAATAGAACAGGTTGATACCACGGGTGCGGGCGATGCATTTGTTGGTGCCTTGCTGTTTCAGCTGAGTAAATATTCAAAAAATGACATCCATTCATTTGGTGCAAAAGAATGGACTGGGCTCTTTTCAAATGCCAACAAGGCGGGAGCCAGAACCTGCGAATACATGGGCGCGATGGAAGCATTCAAACAACTGAATGATACAATCTTCAGCGCTTAGCAGAAAAATCATTTCTTTTCATCAAGCGGTTTCCTGTGCCAGTAAGATGCAAGGATGGAACCGGTTGTGTTCATCACCGGGCCAAAAACGGCGGAGGCCAGCCCGATGGTGGATGCCTTTCCCATGGCATTGGACAGGCCTGAGGCAAGGCCTGCATTTTGCAAGCCCACTTCAATGGCGATGGTCCTGCAATCCCTTTCTTTCAAGCCAAACAATTTACCAGACCAATAGCCCAATAAATATCCGGCCGTATTGTGCAGGAATGCCGCCAGGATCAACAGCAGGCCGATCTTCATGAGGTTGTCCCTTCCTGCAGCGGTAATCACCACAATGATCAGGGCAATGCCTGCCATGGAAACAATGGGCATGGCCTTGTCCAACCAGGCCAACTTGCCTTTGAGCAAGGCATTGAAAACCAAACCAGCTGCGATAGGAACAATCACGATCTTGATGATGTCAATCACCATGGCCATCACATCCACCTCAATGAACTGGCCAGCCAAAACCTTCATCCACAAAGGTGTGATGATGGGCGCCAGCAAAGTGCCCACAGCCGTGAGTGTTACAGATAATGCCACATTGGCTTTCGCCAGATAGGAAATTACATTGGATGCTACACCACAGGGAACACTACCCACCAGTATGATGCCTGCCGCTACTTCCGGCTCAAAGCCAAACCCGGTGGCAATGGCAAATCCTACCAGGGGCATGATGATGAATTGTGCTGAAACACCGATCAATACTGATTTTGGCGTCTTGATAACACCCGCAAAATCACTGAGGCTCATTTCTGTTCCCATGCCAAACATGATGATCTGCAGCAGGGGTATGATAAGGTTGGAAAGTTTATAATCACCGACAGCCCTGAAATACTGTGGCCATATCATGGCAATGATGACCGCCAGCACAATGGAAAGGGTGAACCCGTATCTTTTCAGGAATTGCATCGCATTGTTTATTTTAATTCAACAACCATTTCAATTTCAACTGCCGCATCCAATGGCAGTGAACCCATGCCCACTGCAGATCTTGCGTGTTTCCCTTTTTCACCAAATACCTCCACCATCAAATCAGAGCAACCATTGATCACTGTTGGGTGTTGTGTGAAAGAGGGTTCTGCGTTGACCATTCCAAATACTTTCACAATCCTTTTAACCTTGTTCAAGTCGCCGACATAGGCCTTAAGCGTAGCCAACAATGAAATGGCTGTCAGCCTGGCTGCTTCTTTTCCCTCGTCTACACTCAACTGAGACCCCACCTTGCCGCGCGTTTTTTTACCGGCCACTTCATCCGGAATATGACCAGACAAAAACAACAAATTACCTGCCTGAACAGCCTTCACATAGTTGGCGATGGGTTGTTTCATGGCACCGAGTTGGATGTTCAATTCCTTTAGGCGTTGTTCGGGATCCAATGCCTGCTGCGCAAATGAATCTGCTCCCAGCAAGAGCATAGCAAAAATCAGTACCTGCCTCATGATTGTATTCATTGATGATGATTAATCGTTTTGTGTTCTTTGGCCATCAATGCATGGCCTAGTAAAACTCGATGGCAACCGGAGTCAAAATATCAAGATCGTTGCCCGTGTTTTTCAAAGTCCCTGTCTTGCCATCAAAGGCGAAAACCTGCACCCTGTCTCCATCTTGACCAGCAACAAGCACAAATTTTCCTGTTTCATCAAACCTGAAAAACCGCGGTTTCTTTACCACATCGGTATGGCTTTTTTTCTCGAGCTTACCATCCGCCAATACCTTGTACACAACTACCTGGTTGCTGGTGATCCTGTTGGAGCCAATCAGCCAGCGGCCATCCGGAGAAAGATGAATGGCGCCACTCCCATGGTCGTTATTGGTTTGCACCGTATCGGCAATGATGGTTTGTATTTTTTTCAGGCCTGCTTCTTCAACAACAAATGCATCAACCGTTCCCTTCATCTCATTGATCGAGTAAGCGCGGTCTCCAAGCTTGTTGAACACAATATGCCTGGGGCCATTTCCTGGTTCCGTGGAATAGGCCAAGGGTGTTTCATCGAGTGTGCCATCTTGCTTGATGGTATGGCGATAAATCTTGTCTGCACCCAGATCATTTACATACACATATTTTCCTCCGGGGGCAATCACTGCACAATGCGCATGGGCCTTGTCTTGACGGCTCTTGTTCACACTTGAGCCACTGTAGACAATATGTTGTGCCGCTGGCAAGAGGCTTCCGTTTTCTGCTGTCTTGAAAACCGTGAGGCTTCCGCCGGAATAGTTGGCGCAATAAAGAGCCTTGGTTTTGGGATCGAATGAAATATAACAGGGACCATCACCAATGCTGGGCTGGCTGTTCAACTTGATCAACTCTCCGGTTTTCTGGTCAATCGAATAGGCCCATACTGAACCTTTCCTGTTTCCTTCTTCACCCAAGGAATAGATGTATTTCTTGTCTGGGGTGATGGCAAAATAACCTGCGCTTGGGTTCCTGTGTTCCCTGACATAAGAAGATTTTCCGGTTGTTTGATCAAAGGCATAGACCTGAATGCCAGGATTGCCCTTGCCTGTATAAGAACCAACATACATGAGCTTGACAGGCTTTGCGGCAAAATCATTTTGCAATTGGTTGATGCCTGTTTGCGGCAGGGCTGTTTTGCCGGCAGCAATGGCAACCCTGTAGCGGAAAGTAACAGACTCCCCTGCTTTCAGGGTAAGGTTGCGCTCTGCCTTGCCATTGGTGAATACCTTGTCGCCCAGCGGGTTGGCGGCAAACAGGCCATAGCCCCTTGCATGCCAGTAGGTTGGGTAGCCAATGTTTTTGGGATGATCAATGATCAGAACACTCACTGAATCTGTTTTCATTTTGGCATACATCATGCACCAGCTTGCCTTCCTGCTCCATACATCCTCACCCTGCACGCCATTGCTGTTGATATAGTTACCATTGGCAATGGTATCTGTAACCGCTTTGATGGTGGTTTCAATGCCGTTGGCATCCACAAACTTCTTGGTGGTCTTCGCAGGGATTTGCAGTTCATGCGCCATGCGCAGTCCGAGAACGCCTTCCTTGTTGTCTTTGAATACCACGGGTATGGCAGCTGTCAGTGTAGTGGTCCTGTCAATCACCCAAACCCCATTGATTTCACTGAATTCAAATCCCGTTTGCTCGGTCAAATGTGTTTTACCTGATTGATCATGCCATGCTGCATCGTAAGATAGTTTTCCTGTGGCACCACCCTGCATGCTGGTAATCTTCCCAAATTTTACCGTGCCATAGAGGTGCTTTTTATCTGCAGGAATATCATAAGAATTGTTCCAAAAATCCAGTCCGTTCACATCACCATAATTGAACCAGAGGCCCAGGTGGTGCGGATGGTCTGTCGGTTCACCTGCAATCGGATTCATGGGAAACCCTCTGGTGATAACGGTTCCGTTCGGTGCCATGATGGGATACAGCACCGGCTTTGCAATGGTATCTGGAAAAAAGAAATCCGTAAAATGTTTGCCGTTGATGGTAACATGCACGGAAGGATTGGTTTTGTCTTTCACCAACTTAACCTTGTTCTCTTGTGCCCTCAGGGAAATGGTTGCCGCCAAGAGCATGGCAACAAAGCTGAATATATTTTTATTCATTGGAATGATTTGCCCTATAAAAATACAACCTAATTGAATGGAATGCATGGGGCTGATGGAAATAAAAAAGCCCATGATCAAATCATGGGCCTTGAATAAATTCAATTTGGTTATAACCGCGCCAACACCTGTTCTCCCATGGCCTCTGTGCCAAGGATCATTGCTGCATCGGTTGTTGCATCTGCGATATCCCTGGTCCTGTACCCGGCTTTCAATACACCATCCACAGCATTGATGACTGCTTCGGATTCAGCCTTGAGGCCAAATGAAATATCCAGCAACAATGCAGCTGAAAGAATGGATGCCAGCGGGTTGGCAACGCCTTTTCCTGTGATGTCGTGCGCTGAACCATGGATGGGTTCGTATACACCGGTACCATCTCCGATGGATGCTGAAGCCAGCATTCCCATGGAACCTGCAATCTGTGAAGCTTCATCGGTAAGGATATCGCCAAAAAGATTGGCTGTTACCACTACATCAAACCGCTTGGGATCCTTGATCAACAACATGGCTGTTGCATCCACAAACTGGTGTTCAACCTCTACATCCGGATATTCAAGGGCAATCTTTTGAACCACTTCTCTCCAAAGCCTGCTGGTCTCCAATACATTGGCCTTGTCTACAGAACATACTTTCTTTCTCCTTGTTCTTGCTGCATCAAATGCCTTTCTGGCAATGCGTTCCACTTCATAGCGACTGTACTCAGCAACATCGTAAGCGGTATCTCCATCATTCTTTCTTCCTTTCTCACCGAAATAAATATCGCCAGTCAGTTCGCGGAAAAACAGGATGTCTGCACCCCTGAGTATTTCAGGTTTGATGCTGGATGCATCCAGCAATTCATCAAACAATTTAATAGGACGAAGATTGGCATAAAGACCAAGCTCCTTCCGCATTTTCAACAGACCCTGCTCTGGGCGAACCTTTGCAGTTGGATCATTGTCGTATTTGGGATGACCCACTGCACCAAAAAGCACAGCGTCAGAGGCCTTCATTTTGGCAAGGGTTTCGTCAGGCAATGGGGATCCAGTTGCCTCAATGGCTTCATGTCCAATCAATGCCTCATCGTAGGTGAAAACATGTCCGAATTTTTCTGCTATTTTATCAAGCACTTTTTTGCCTGCTGCTGTTACTTCCTGTCCAATGCCGTCTCCGGGAACGATGAGGATGTTTTTGTTCATGATGATTTGTGTGAAGGTTTAGAGGTTTAAGGGTGTAGGGGTTTAGGGGTGTAGAGGTTTAAGGGTGTAGAGGTTTAAGGGTGTAGGGGTTTAGAGGTTTAAGGGTTTAGAGGTTTAGGGGTTTAGAGCAGGTTTAACATCTTTTGTGTAGCCTTGATGGCGGCAACAGTCTGGTCGCTGTCCAAGCCACGGGTCTTGAATTCACGGCCCTTGTATTCCCATGTGATGATGGTTTCACAAAAAGCGTCACTCTTTCCGCCAGGAGGAATGCGCACTGCATAGTCTGTCAATACAGCCATTTGCATTTTTTTCTTCTTGTAAATATTCCTGAGGGCATTCATGAAGGCATCGTACTGGCCATCGCCCTGTGCATGCTCTTCAAAAATTTTCCCATTGATGCTGACTTGCAAAGTCACGGAAGGCCTGAGGTCTTTGGAATGTGTCAACACATAATTCTCAAACTGTACTGTCTCCTCAATCGAACTGCTGTCCAATACATCCGATAAGATATACGGAAGGTCGGATTGTGTAACCACTTCTTTTTTATCCCCCAGTTCAATGATCCTTTGCGTTACCTTTTTCAGGTCTGCATCAGACAACTCAATACCCAGCTGCGCAAGGTTGTTTTCAATATTGGACTTGCCACTTGTTTTGCCGAGTGCATACTTGCGCTGGCGCGCAAAACGCTCAGGCATCAGGTCGTTGTGGTAAAGGTTGTTTTTCTTGTCTCCATCTGCATGGATGCCTGCGGTCTGTGTAAATACATTTTCGCCCACAATCGGCTTGTTGTCAGGAATGCGAAAGCCAGAGAAGGTTTCCACCAACCGGCTTACCTGGTACAATGATTTTTCCACCACACCAGTTTTCACCTTGGGCAAGAAATCATGTAACACCGCTACAGCACTGGCCAGTGGTGCATTTCCAGCCCTCTCTCCCATACCATTCACGGTAAGGTGAATGCCTTGCACACCAGATTTTACTGCCTCCAGCACGTTGGCCGTGCCGAGGTCATAATCGTTGTGTCCATGAAAATCAAAATGAATGCCCGGATACTTTGGAATGATTTGTCCGATAAAATCAGTCACCTCATCTGGCGTAAGAATGCCCAGGGTATCAGGAAGCATGACCCTTTTCACAGGTTGTGTTGCTATAAAATCAAGGTACTGGAAAACATAGTCCGGAGAGTTGCGCATGCCATTGCTCCAGTCTTCCAAATACACATTGGTGTCAATCCCTTTTTTCTTGGCCAGCGCAATCACTTTGGCGATTTCTGCGAAATGCTGTGCAGGCGTTTTTTTCAATTGATGGGTGAGGTGATTCAGAGAGCCTTTTGTAAGCAGGTTCTGCACCTTGGCTCCTGCCCTGACCATCCAGTCAATGGATATTGTTCCATCAACAAAGGTCAATACCTCCACCTTGCCAAGCATGCCTTTAGACTTTGCCCAACGGGTGATTTTTTTTACCGCTTCAAACTCGCCGTCTGAAACCCTGGCTGATGCAATTTCAATCCTGTCAACCTTGACTTCGGTCAATAGGATTTGCGCAATCGTCAGTTTCTCACTTGCAGAAAATGAAACGCCACTGGTTTGTTCACCATCCCTGAGGGTGGTGTCCATGATCTCGATATAACGGGTAGATTTAGGCATGATCGTATATCACCAGGCTTGGCCTAGTAGCGGCTTTTTTGTGCAAAGGCCACGATCTCTTCTCTCATCGCCTGCAAATAATCAATATCATCAAACCCGTTCACCAGGTTGTGCTTTTTGTAACCGTTGATGTCGAAAGACTCGCTTTCTCCTGTTGCCAGGATGGTAATGGTTTGCTCGGGAAGATTCACTTCCAGTGCTGCGTTAGGATCTGCTTCGATGGCAGAAAAAATCTTGTGCAAAAATGCATCTGAAACCTGAACCGGCAGGATGCCGATGTTCATTGAATTGTTCTTAAAGATGTCAGCAAAAAAGCTTGACACCACACAACGAAATCCATAGTCATAAATGGCCCAGGCAGCATGCTCACGGCTGCTTCCGCTTCCGAAATTTTTGCCACCAACAAGGATTTTGCCACTGTAGATGGCATTGTTCAACACAAAATCTGCCTTCGGCGTATCATCTCCATTGTACCTCCAGTCGCGGAACAAGTTATCGCCAAATCCTTCCCTTTTCGTTGCTTTCAAAAAGCGGGCAGGGATGATCTGGTCTGTGTCTACGTTTTCGATGGGCAGTGGAACTGCGGTGCTCGTTAATACGGTGAATTTATCGTAAGCCATTGTAATAAATTTAAGCGATCAGGGTTCTTGGGTCAGTAACTTGTCCTGTAACAGCAGCAGCGGCAGCCACCAATGGGCTGGCCAAAAGGGTTCTGGCACCAGGACCCTGGCGGCCTTCAAAGTTCCTGTTGCTGGTGCTGACAGCATATTTTCCTGCAGGAATCTTGTCATCGTTCATGGCAAGACAGGCAGAACATCCTGGCTGACGCAGTTCAAATCCTGCTTCAATGAGGATATCATAAATTCCTTCTTCCCTGATTTGTGCTTCCACCACATGCGAACCGGGTACAACCCATGCTGTAACGTTTTCTGCCTTTTTTCTTCCTTTTACAATTGAGGCAAAAGCCCTAAAGTCTTCAATACGACCATTGGTACAACTTCCGATGAAAACATAATCGATTTTCTTTCCCAGCATCGGCTCCTTTTCATGGAAGCCCATGTACTGAAGGGATTTCGCGAAGCTTGCCTTTCCTGCATCGATGTCTTCGGCAGATGGAATCAACTCCGTGATACCCATGCCCATTCCGGGATTGGTACCATAGGTGATCATCGGCTCAATCTCTGCGCCATCATAATTGTATTCGATATCAAAGCTTGCACCTTCATCAGTTTTCAAGGTCTTCCAGTAAGCCAATGCATCGTCCCAGGCTTGGCCTGTTGGTGCTTTCTCGCGGCCTTTGATGTAATTGAAAGTGGTTTCATCCGGAGCAATCATTCCTCCGCGTGCACCCATTTCAATGCTCATGTTACAAACCGTCATGCGGCCTTCCATGCTCATGCTTTCAAATACTGAACCAGCATATTCCACAAAATAACCCGTGGCACCTGCAGCAGTCAATTTTGATATGATGTACAAGACAACATCTTTAGCCGTAACACCCTTGTGCATTTCGCCGTTGACATTGATCCTCATTTTCTTGGGCTTGGGTTGCATGATACACTGTGAAGCAAGCACCATCTCCACCTCTGAAGTACCTATACCAAAAGCAATACAGCCAAAGGCACCATGTGTTGAGGTATGAGAATCTCCGCAAACAATGGTCATGCCCGGAAGGGTGATGCCATTCTCAGGCCCAACCACGTGCACAATACCGTTCTTCGGATTGCCCAATCCCCAATGAGAAATGCCATGCTTTGCAGTATTTTCTTCAAGGGCTTTCAGCTGGTTGGCTGAAAGGGGATCCTGCACCGGAAGGTGTTGGTTGATGGTTGGTGTATTGTGGTCTGCTGTTGCAAAAGTCCTTTCAGGAAACATCACACTGACGTTCCTGTTCTTGAGTCCGAGGAAGGCAACAGGACTGGTTACTTCGTGGATGAAATGGCGGTCGATAAGAAAAACATCAGGACCATCCTGGATGTCTCTTACCACATGCGCATCCCATACTTTATCAAACAGGGTTGTAGGTTTACTGCTCATTTTTCAATATTGTTGAGTAAGGGTTGAATAAATTCAATAGGGAATGCAAATTTCCGTAAAAAATGGCTAACATCCTTCGTTTTGGCTTGTTAATTTCCATTCTGGGGATGGGTTGGGCATAAGAGTGCCTCTTTCGCGCAGCAATACTGCCGCATATTAACAGACAGCCCAGGAATCAAGGGGCCTTGGCCTGTTGAAGGGATTGAACTTGCCAGCCAACCAAAGGTTGGTAAACCGAAGGCTGGAAGGCCTGTCGATTATTGAGCTGAAGATCCTTGTTTTCTGAGAAGAATTAAAGGCTGATCACACTGTTGCTTGTCCCAAAGGTGTTGGGGACTTGCTGATCAGCTTCCGGTTCGTTCAACCACTCAGCATTGTCTACCAGGTATTTGAACTCATGGGTGGAGTCTTTAGGAAGGTTGACTTCCGCGTTAAAACTGCCATCCTTTTTTTTGCTCATGATAATGGCATTTTGCCAGTCGCTGTTCAAGCCAAGGATTTCAACGGTTTCAGCCAATTCAGGCTTGAAACTGAATTTTACTTTGCAATAGTCCTTGGTCTTAAAATAGGTTTTTTGTACCATTATCTAGATTTACGTAGTAGTTTATACGTGTACAATGGAAAAGTAACCCTAAAATTGCTCATGATCTCTTGGTATCTTTGTGACAACTGAACGCATTCTACATGAAATATTTTTTCTTTTTCTTTTTTGCCTTCACTGCATCTACCTGCTTCTCTCAGGATGATCTGCTGAGCGACCTGATGAAAACCCAAGACACCACAACAGAATTACTCCCCAAAAAAATGCTCTTGACCCAAAGGATTTTCTGGGGTCAGAAAGGATTGTTGCGGCCTATTTCACCACTCAATGCAGTGAACCGTGAAAAAGAACTGAAACTCAGAAGGGGAATGCTGGTAACCCACCAGGTGCTTGGATTTGCAACCTTAGGTGGAATGATTGGGCAAGGAATTGTGGGAAGCAGGCTGTACAATGCAACAGGAAACAACTATGGCAAAGTCAAAGACCTGCATGAAGGACTGGGCGCATTTGTCAACATCACCTATTCTACAACAGCGGTCATGTCTTTGTTTGCACCTCCACCATTGATCAACAGAGACAAGAAAATATCAGCCATCCGCATCCACAAATGGCTTTCAGTAGTGCACATGTCCAGCATGATTGCCACCAATTTGTTAGCAGAATCAGGAAATAAAAAACTGCACCGTGCAGCCGCCTATACCGCTTTTGCCAGTTATGCAGCTGCCGTCATCGCGATTAAATTTTAAATTATGCGTACCCTCATCTTATTGCTCTTATCGCCCGCGCTTCTTTTCGCCCAAGTCAAGAAGCCACTTGACAAGAAAAAGTCTACCATCACCTATTCCATGAACCATGTGTTGCATGCCTGGGATGCCGTCTCTTCTGAGGTGAATGGTGTTGTGCAACTTAAGGCTGATGGAAACATCGAAAAAGTAGCCATCGTGGCCAAAATCAGTTCTTTCGATTCAAAGAGCTCCAACCGGGATGCCCATACCCTTGAAGTGACAGAAGCCTTGAAATTCCCCAACATCAGTTTTGTGAGTACTTCCATTACCGAATCCAAATCTGGAGAACTAGAAGTCAAAGGCAATCTGCAGTTCCATGGCGTGAGCAAGGAAACCAGCTTTAAGGCAATGGCAAAAAATGTTAACGGTTCAACACAGGTTACCGGAGGTTTTATCTTCCTGCTGGAAGACTTCAAGGTTACCCGACCCAGCTTCATGCTCAAGGAAGTTGACAATGAAGTGAAAATTAAGTTTGAGGTTTTCTATTGATTCCTGATTTTTGATTAAATTGATCTCATGAACAAGAGATCATTCATCAAAAACGCAACCCTCACCGGCATAGGTGCCACTTTAGGCATGGATGCACTGGCAGCCCTTTTTGAAACAAAGAAACATTCCAGTGCTGCAGCATTGGCTGCTGACGACCAGTTCTGGAATCAGATCAGGACACAATACATGATCAAACCAGATTACATCAATCTGGAAAATGGCTTCTACAATTTCATTCCACAACCCACGCTGGAAAAATACATCCAACACATCAGGGATATCAACTACCAGGGATCATATTATATGCGGACGGTCCAAAGGGATAACAAAAAACGCATGGCTGCAAAACTCGCTGCCGTAGCGGGTTGTAGCCCTGAGGAACTGATCATCACCAGAAACACGACAGAGTCCTTGGACTTGATTATTGCCGGTCAAGACTGGAAAGCCGGCGACGAGGCTTTGATGGCCATCCAGGACTATGGTTCAATGCTTGATATGTTTGAACAGGTGTCAAAAAGATATGGTGTTGTATTGAACAAGGTTTCTATCCCCAATCTTCCTGCTTCCGATGAAGAGATTGTTTCGCTGTATGAGAAAGCGATTACACCCAAGACCAAGCTCCTGATGATTCCCCATATGGTCAACATTACCGGACAAATACTGCCTGTCAGAAAAATATGCGACATGGCACACAACAAAGGAGTTGAGGTGATGGTGGATGGCGCACATGCCTTTGCCCATATTCAGTACAAGATCAGTGAACTGGACTGCGACTACTATGGAACATCGCTGCACAAATGGATGAGTGTGCCACTGGGTGCAGGTTTCCTGTTTGTCAAAAAAGAAAAGATTGCCAAGACCTGGCCACTGATAGGTGATGGAACAAAAGACCTCTCGGACATCCGTAGACTGAACCATATTGGCACACATGCCTGTGCAACCGATCTTACCATTGAAGATGCCATTGATTTTTACAACATGATTGGGGCTGAAAGAAAAGAAAAGCGGCTTCGGTATATACAGCAATACTGGACCAGCAGGGTAAAAAATGTTCCTAAAATCATCATCAATACGCCAACAGACGATAAGCGTTCTTGTGGTATTGCCAACGTAGGCATCGCTGGGATGACACCAGCAGACCTCGCCAAACGACTGATGGACGAGCACAAAATTTTTACTGTTGCCATTGATACTGCCAATGTGCATGGCTGCCGCATCACACCAAATGTATATACAACAGTGGAAGAGCTTGATGCATTTGTTGCAGCACTGAAAAAACTTGCCGCCTAGGATGGGAAGTTTCACGGCAATCGTCAAAGACCTGAAATCCTTTGCTACTGCAGAGAAGGCCGCATTCCTGCCCCGTTTTTTCAAAACAGGAAAGGGACAATACGGAGAAGGCGACAGGTTTCATGGCATTACTGTTCCCGACCAAAGAAGCGTGGTAAAAAAACACCATTCAACCACCAGCAAAGAAACCATCATTGCATTGCTCGATTCTGGATATCATGAAGAGAGACTAACAGGCATTCTCATTATGTGCCAGAAATTCCTTGAAGGCAGAAAGACAGGAAAAGAAAAAGAGTGGGTAGACCTTTACCTGAAAAAAGCAGACCGTGTCAACAACTGGGACCTGGTGGATGCGAGTGCACACATCATCCTGGGACAATGGCTGGAGGATAAGGACAGAAAAATATTGTACAAGTTTGCCACTGACCCGCTGTTGTGGAGAAACCGCATTGCCGTAGTGGCCACCTGGCACTTTATCAGAAAAAACAATGACCTGAAAGATATCCTGGAACTCAGTAAAATCATGCTCTCCCACAAACACGACCTGATGCACAAAGCGACAGGATGGATGCTCAGGGAGGGATGGAAAAAAGACCCATTGGCCATTGAAGAATTCCTTGATGAATTTGCCACCCGCATGCCCAGGACCATGCTCCGTTATGCCATTGAGAAAATGGAGGAAAAAAAGAGAAAGGGTTACTTAAAATTATAAGCAACCCTTTCAGCACCCCAAAGAATGCAAGATCATTATTGACGCCACGGACGGAGTCGAACCGCCATCGAAGGTTTTGTGGACCTCTGCCTAACCCCTCGGCCACGTGACATTGTGTTTAGTCCACCAAATTTATAGACTTATATTGAATGAGCAAAATCTTTTTTACAATTTGGGCAAAAAAAGCGGAGTAACCTCCGCCCTTTGGGTTTTAGTTGATTTCGCGTATCACATACCAGGAATAACCTCCGGCAGGAATGCTCACGTTCAGTTTGAGGTTGCCTTTGTTATCAGCCATTATCTGCCGATGCATGGCATCTTTTTCAAAAACAAAGGCCTTGGGGCCAAGTCCGGTGTAATACAGCGGAATGGACACCTGACGGTTGATGACCTGATCAGTTGGATTGAAAAGCAATACAAAAGCCCTGTCTTTTAGGGTTGGGCTGACGTGCATGAAACCATCCCAATCTCGACCATCTGCCCTTCTCAAATGTACAATGGGTGCATTCAGGATATCGCGGTACTTTTTGTACCAGGAGACGGTGTTGGAAACAAGTGCCTTTGTCGTCGTGGTATCGTATAGCCTGGGGCCCCGGTAACAGGCTTGTACGCCTGCTCCATAATACTGGACCATCAGCATTTCATAGTCCTTGAGATGGTCTTTCAGTGGCTCCAAAACAGCTTCTGGCCCACCACCCTGGTAACGGGTAAGCGGCACAAATCCCCAGCTCATCGAAGGAAGTTTTTCAAATGTACCGTCGTGGATGTTTTGCCTGTTCAGTATTTTTTGCTGATCACGGGAGAGAGAGAAATTAACCTCCCTGTAACCGATGCCAATCTTATGGGTACCATCCAGAAAATACCAATCAGGCGCATTGACGTAAACGCCATTCTCATTGCACCAGCGGTAAAGCCCTTTCTGCAATTCCATTTGGCGCCACTGCGAATCATCCAACCCTTTGTGGCCGGGATGCACCGTTGAAGCGCAAACATCGCCTGGGTATGGGCCATCATTCTCAAACAGATCAAAGCCTGTTTTGGTGATGAAGTATTTCAGTTTGTCAATATAGGTCAGGCCCCACTGGCTTCCCATGCAGGGAGCATTCCCAAAGAATGCGCCACCGGGCTTGCCTGTCATGGGATCGATCACATCTGTTTCATCATTGATCCTCCGGCTGCTGAACAAAGAATAACTGCCAACAAGGATTCCTTTGCTGTGGGCATAATCCGTCAGCTTCTTCCACCTGGCGATGTTTGTTGCGCTGGTGTCTTCCATGTTGCAATGGCTGCCAAAACTGAGGATCAGGGCCTCATAACCGGTTGCGGCACATTGGTCAACGGCAGTCAATACCTGTTGGTCATTGCTGCTAACCAAATGCATGAAAATAGGGTTCTGGGTGGTCCAGGGAGCAACGGTGGCATACATGCGCTGGATCATCATCCCCCTTCTTTCCCGGTCATAGCTGTCCATCAACAACTCATGCGTTCTGGGGGATTTGATGCCTTCACCTGGTGCAAGCACAACCGCTTTTACCTTTTCAGGATACACTTCCAATACACATGGTGTTTGATAATTGTAATTAACCTGAGAGGTGTAGGATGAATCGGTTAGCCAATGGGTGGTCTGGTCGCTGATGTCATAGCGCATGGCATTGTTGAAAGCATAGTTGGTTTCAACATAGATGCCGTGCTGTTTTTTCATTTGCTCTGGCGATCCCACTACCGCACTCTCCTCTTCAACAAGCCCAAGCGACTCATTGACAATCCTGTTCACCACGATATTGTTACTGCTTTTGTTGATGACCTCCACCCACTTGACAACGAGGGGAATCCCATCATAGAGCTCATAATGCACCACAACTTCAAGGTTGTTGAGTGATGGCGCGGCAGACCTGAAGCTGACGGCCAATGCTTTTCCGGTAGCCTGTTTGTTCACCGATGCCCAGGTTGTTCTTTTCCAGTTGATGTATGGTTTGATGTCGGTGACCGTATAACCAGTAAACATAAAATCCTCTGCCCCGGCCTTGAAGCCCTTCATCCATTCTTGTTGCAGGTATGCTTTTTCTTGCTGGCCAATTAATCCACCAACATTGTATTCCTTTCCATCAATGATCAGCTTGGCTTCAGGCCTGATGGCACGCAGCAATTGCTGGGAGCTTGTCATGTTCTGAAAATCGTAACAGGCAAAATTGGGAGCAACCTTAAAACTTCTGCGCACCAAACCATTGTAAAGGATGAGGCTCCCTTCTTTTTCGGCAATGTACACATTGGCTTTTGCTGTGGGAGGTTTAATCAGCCAATCTTCTTGCGCTATTTCATTGAAACTTTTGTCCCAAACGGGAATTCGAGAGGAGTATTGCGCGAACGAAAAAACTGAGGCAAGGATGAAAAAAGCAAGTGAAAAAACGTTTTTCATAATAAATCCATTTATCCTTTGGATGAGGCTAAGTTAACAAAGACATGGCTATAGTTGGGGATTCCTCCCATGTCATCATTGCATTGATAAACTTTACCATTTGGTATTGGTGCAAATTACTGGTTCTAATTTCTGAAACTTGAATTTTATTGGCCTCAAGCAAAAAAGCCCTTTGGGTTCCTTCCAACAAGGGAATTTGAGGGGTATACCAACACTCGCCATCATAAAAAGCAAGGTTGGCATATGAGGCGTCTTTAACAATACCCTGATCCGTCATGATGATTTCATCGGTGCCGGCGTTCAAAAGTAAATTGGTAATCCAGTCCCTGTCAGCATATTTAAAGTCATATTTTCTTCCTTCCAATTCTACCAAAGAGATGCTGCTGATTTTTTTTACAGCATATGCAGAATAAGTTATGTCGAGCACCTGTTGAAGGTCGTATTTTACACGACACTTGACCACACCACTTGCATTCAATGCATTCGGAGTAATGATTTCATTGAGCTGAAGAAAAGGGGGCTTCCCAAAATTCAATAACGTTCTATTTACCCTCGACTGATGGTAATCGAGGCGCTCAATTCTCCCCTCTTTTATCCTGATTGATTCAATAAATTGGAACATAAATTTTGTCGATCATTTCCTGATATTCTTCCGCCAACGTACTCTGAAATGTAACCCCACCACCACTTCTGAAAATATTTTTATCATCTACATACCTAATCAGAACACAACTATCCAATTCTTCTCCATCAAAATAACCTGCGATACCCGTATAATATCCACGCTCAATCCCCTCAATCTCATGAATTGCTTCCAGGGTTTTTTTCTTGGGAGCACCGGATACTGATCCTGCTGGCAATAAATTAAAAATTATATCTCCAATGCACTCGTTGAAATTATCGGGCAATTCCCCTGCGATTTCTGAACTAACCTGCCCAATCTTTCCCTGCTGGGTTTGCAACTCTTCATAGTATCGATACCTCAGCACCTTAACATTATTGGAGACCCGACTCAGGTCGTTTCGAATGAGATCAACAATGGTTGCGTGTTCCGCTTGTTCTTTGGGATTGTTTAAAATGATTGCTTTGGCATCCTGAATGTTTGCATCAATTGTTCCCTTCATTGGGAAAGAATATATTTTCCCATTTTTTATTCTAATAAATGTTTCTGGAGAAAAACAAACAAAATGGTTTTTGAACCATACCCTGTATTTTGATGAAGTCGCTTCAAAGATATCTTGGTGCGACAAGTCTGTAGTGATTGGTGTTGTACAGGTAAGGTTGATTAAAAAACTGTTGCCATAAGCAATATGCTCCTTTACCTTATTGAACTTGTCTGCATATTCTTGTATAGAAACAGGAGATTTATCAAACTGGAATTGACGTACTGCTTTTGAGTAGTTATGATTGGAAACTCCTTGAAAATTGTACTTGAAATCATCCGCACAATCTTCCATCAACCAGGCAAAAGGCTTTCTGCACTCAAAATCAATCAAGAAAACAAACGGCTTTTTTTCCCTTCCCCACTGGTTTAATATATCCTTCGTCAGTACCACAGCAATTTAGAATTTTTGAAAGATGGGACAGTGCTGATGCAGGTATACTTTCCAAATACTGACCTGTCGTATCATACCTTAAATCTAAAGTATTTTTTTTATTGCGGCAGACAGAAACTTGTCTGGATGGGCCATGGCCTCTTCTTTGGAGCCTGCCAAAGCAGCAAGGGTAACCAGCCTGTCTACGCCCATTGCATTGAGGTCTTTGATTGGCATGGAACTGTCGCCACAGATGGCATACAGCTTAGTGCCATGGGCTCTTGCATGCCCTATCAATTTTCCCAACACCTTGCCCTGAAAGGATTGCTCGTCCAGCCTTCCCTCTCCGGTGATGAGGATGTCCGCTGCTGCTATTTTATCATCCAATGAAATGGATTCGATCAAGTAATCAATCCCCGGCACCAATCTTGCACCAAGAAAAACATCGCAACCACCACCCATTCCGCCAGCAGCACCAGCACCTGGAGCTACCTCAACGGACCTTCCAAAATACTTCATGAAAACAGTATCAAGGTGTTTCAATCCTTCGTCCAATTCGTCCACCTGCGCTGCGTCTGCGCCTTTTTGCGGCGCGTAGACATGCGCTGCGCCATCAAGACCAAAAAAAGGATTGCTCACATCATAGGCCACTGTAAAGTGAATGTCTTCAAGGAGGTCCGTTTCTGGCATGACAATTTCATTGATGGAAGAAAGGTTCTCTCCACAGGGTTCCAAGGGGTCTCCGTTCTTGTCGAGGAACATATAACCCAATGCATCCGCCATGCCGATGCCACCATCATTGGTGGCGCTTCCTCCGATACCCAAATAAATTTCTTTGGCCCCTCTTTTGATGGCGTCCAGGATCATCAAACCTGTACCATAACTGGATGCCTTCATAGGGTTCCGCTCATTGTCAGCAAGCAATGCCAACCCGCTTGCGGCGGCCATTTCAATATAGGCAGCAGTTCCATCCGCTGAAATCTGGTAACTGGCTTTGATCTGTCTCATCAATGGATCAACCGTCAATGCCTGCGCATCATTGGTGCCAAAATAATGTTTGATGATGGAGGAATATCCATCACCGCCGTCGGCCATGGGAAAGGATTCCACTTCGGCATCAGGATATGACGCAGCAATCTCTTGTTGTATCAGCTTGCACAATGTGATGGAGTCTATGCTGCCTTTGAATTTGTCTGGTGCGAGGAGGATCTTCATTGTTGGGGGTTGAGAGGTTGAGGGGGTGAGAGGTTTAAAGGTTTAGAGGTTTAAAGGTTGAGGGGTTTAGAGGTTTAAAGGTTTAGAGGTTTAAAGGTTGAGGGAGGTTGAGGGAGGTTGAAGGGGTTGAAGAGGTTGAAGGGGTTGAAAGGTTTAAAGGTTTAGAGGTTTAAAGGTTGAGGGGTTGAACTTGCCAAGCAGGGGTTGGGGGTGGTCTGAAATGTTTAGGGGTTTAGCGATTGATAACCCCTAAACCCCTAAACCATTAAACCCCTACACCACTCAACCCCTAAACCCCTAAACCATTAAACCCCTACACCACTCAACCCCTAAACCCCTAGACCATTAAACCTCTACACCACTCAACCCCTAAACCATTAAACCCAAAACTACATCTTAGGGTAAACTGCATTCACGCCCAATTCCTCTTCAATGCGGAGAAGCTGGTTGTATTTTGCCATACGGTCTGTGCGGGATGCTGAACCGGTTTTGATTTGTCCGCAGTTGAGGGCCACAGCCAAATCTGCAATGGTCGTATCTTCTGTCTCTCCTGAGCGGTGGCTCATGATAGAGGTGTATCCGTTGGTTTGTGCCAAACGAACAGCATTGATGGTTTCTGTTACTGTTCCAATCTGGTTCACTTTTACAAGGATGCTGTTGGCAATGCCCCTGTCGATTCCCTCTTGCAGGCGAACGACGTTGGTTACAAAAAGATCATCACCCACCAGCTGGCACCTATCGCCCACTGATTCAGTCAATTTCTTCCAGCCATCCCAATCGTCTTCGGCCATGCCATCTTCGATAGAGATGATGGGATATTTGTCAACCCACTCAGTCCAGTAAGCAACCATCTCATCGCTGCTGATCACTTTTCCTGAGCTCTTGTAAAATTTGTAGGTATTGTCGGCTTCGTTGTACATTTCGCTGGTGGCGGCGTCCATGGCAATGAAGATCTGCTCACCGGGCTTGTACCCTGCGGCTTCGATGGCTTGCAATACGGTTTCAATCGCCTCTTCATTGCTCTGGATATCTGGAGCAAATCCACCTTCATCACCAACGTTGGTGCTGTATCCTTTCTTCTTCAACACGGTTTTCAACTGGTGAAATATCTCAACGCCCCAGCGAAGTCCTTCACTGAAGGTTGCTGCACCGGTTGGAACAATCATGAATTCCTGGAAATCAATCTTGTTGTCGGCATGAGCACCTCCATTGAGGATGTTCATCAAAGGAACAGGCAATGTGATGGCATTTACACCACCAAGATACCTGTAGAGGTTGAGGTTGCTGGCCTGTGCACCTGCCTTGGCAACTGCCATAGACACTGCAAGGGTAGCATTGGCACCCAATTTGGCTTTGTTGGCAGTACCATCCAACTCAATCAACATCCTGTCAACCAGGGCCTGATCAGTTACAGGAACACCCAACAACTTGGGAGCAATGATATTGTTTACGTTGTCAATTGCTTTCAAGACGCCTTTTCCCACATAAACGGCCTTATCGCCATCACGGAGCTCAACGGCTTCGTGTTTACCGGTAGAAGCTCCCGATGGAACTGCTGCACGGCCAATGAAACCACTTTCGGTGATGACATCAACTTCTACTGTTGGGTTACCGCGGCTGTCGAGGATTTGTCTTGCGTGAATGCTGGCAATTAAACTCATGATGATTTATTTTAAGGGTTGTTCTGTTTGAATGGACAAAAATCAAAGGCCTGTACCGGTGAGGTCCCTGAAGATATCCTCCAGGCGCCGGGCTTGCGTGTGCAAAGAAACGATATTCAAATTATGTTGCAAAGCGAAACCCATAAGTTCTTTGCCCAGGGCGTCCGGATCAGTGGTTTCAAGCTCCCATTCTGTTGCGCCAAGGTTCAACACACCCATGACACCTGCAATGGAATTCAACGCTTCTTTGGATACTTCTTCCCTGAATCCAACCCGAATGCTGGAGGAGGTTTGCTGTTTTTTGAGGTTGCCGATGCTGTCGTCTGCCACAATTTTACCCTTGTTGACCACAATGACGCGCTCACAAAGGGCTTCTACTTCCTGCAAAATATGTGTGGAGAAAAGAATGGTTTTGTTCTTGCCCAGGTTCCTGATCACTTCCCTGATTTCAACGATCTGGTTGGGATCCAGGCCCGTGGTAGGCTCATCGAGGATCAGTACTTCCGGATCATGCAGCAAGGCGGCTGCAAGCCCTACCCTTTGCTTGTATCCTTTGGACAATTGTCCGATTTCCTTGTGTGCTTCTGGCGTTAACCCCGTAAGGTTGATCACGGCTTCAATCCTTTCAACCGGTGCGGTTATCTTATGAAGTCCAGCCATCATGCCCAGGTACTCCCGCACATACATTTCATGATAAAGCGGGTTCAATTCCGGCAGGTAGCCTATCTTTTTTTTGGTGGCGATGGCTTCCCCTTCAACAGGGATGCCGCAGACCTCTATGCGTCCTTCATCCGGACGAAGATAGCCGGTGATCATTTTCATGGTCGTGGATTTTCCGGCACCATTGGGGCCAAGAAATCCAACAATCTCCCCAGCGCCCACTTCAAAACTGATATGGTCTACTGCTTTCTGATCGCCGTACTGTTTGAGGATATGATCAACCTTGATGGACATGTGTTTTGCTTAGTCTTCCACCTCTTCGCTGGATGTCGGCAGGCTGTCATAGGCGCCCTTCAGTGCCATCCAGCCAAACATCACAAATCCAAGCGCAATGGGTAAAAAGATGATGACAAATATAGTCCATTGGATGATGGTATCGGTGGTTGGAAAAAGCTTGATCTGGTCAATGGCCGTTTTTAACAAAATGCTGTAGGAATAGATGGCCAGCGCAATCCAAACAAGGCCTAAATATTTTTTAATCGTGTTCATTTTCTTGGTTTATGTGTTTACAATGTCTGCCAGCGCACAACATCAATCGTTGACTTCTGGATCTATTTTGTTGGACAGGTAGATGGTACCAATCACCAGACATACCACGGCAACGGCAATGGGATACCACAACCCAACCAATACGTCTCCAGCATAAAGGGTGCTCAGCAAAACAGCGATAAAAGGTGTCAAGCCCCCAAATACACCATTCCCCAAATGATAAGGAAGGCTCATGGAGGTATACCTGATTTTTGTGGGGAAGATCTCCACCAGGAAGGCCGCAATCGGTCCGTACACCATCGTTGCAAAAAGGATCTGGACAAAAATCAAGGCTACCATGGTCCAATAAGCATCGTTAGGGAGTTCTCTCGAAAGCTTGTCATTTGCCTGGGGCTTTTCCAGCCCACTGGCATAGAGGGTATCCCTGTGGACCAACTTTTCTGTGATCCCATTCTGGTACAAATGAGTGGTGGTGGTGGTTTGAATGCTATGGCCTTTTTCATTGCTGGGATGGATAACCCTTTCAATCTTGGTTTTGCTATCGTCCATCACCACATCCTTGGTGGAGGCAACATCCAGCATTTTTGAATAAATCGGACGGTATGAAATCACTGCCAGGAACAGGCCCGCCATGATGATCCATTTTCTTCCCACCTTGTCGCTGAGGTTGCCAAAGAAAACGAACAAAGGCGTAGCAAGGACGATGGCCCAGATCAGGATGGTCCTGGTCTGCTCAAAGTCCACCTTGCAGGCCGTTTCCAAAAAAGTCTGCGCATAAAACTGTCCTGTATACCAAACCACTCCCTGGCCCATTGTAGCCCCAAACAGTGATAACAAAACCATTTTGAGGTTGCCTTTGTGCATGAGGCTTTCCTTGATGGGATTCTTGGATGTTTTGCCTTCTGCCTTCAGCTTGGTGAACAAAGGCGACTCATGCATCTTAAGCCTGATATAAATGCTCATGCCCACCAGCACAATGGAAAACCAGAACGGAATCCGCCATCCCCAGTCTTCAAAAACACGGATCGAATCTGCTTCATTGGCTGCCAAACTTTTTCGGGTAATCAAAATAATGCCCAGCGACAGGAGAAAACCCAGGGTTGCCGTGGTTTGTATCCAACTGGTATAATAGCCGCGTCTTTCAGCTGGTGAGTGTTCTGCAACGTAGGTGGCTGCACCGCCATATTCTCCTCCCAGTGCCAAGCCTTGCACCAAACGCAGGAGCAATACAATCAAGGGGGCAGCAAAGCCAATCGTGTCATACCCTGGAACAAGACCAATGGCAAAGGTTGAGCCACCCATTAGGATCAGCGTAAGCAGGAAAGTATATTTTCTACCCACGATATCGCCCAATCTTCCGAAGACCAGGGCGCCAAAAGGCCTTACGATAAAGCCTGCCGCAAAAGTGGCCAGGGTAGACAATAATGCAGCTGTGGGGTTGGTCTTGGGGAAAAATTGAGCCGCAATGATCGGCGCAAGGCTACCAAAAATAAAAAAATCGTACCATTCAATCAGCGTTCCTACCGAAGAGGCAAATATCACTTTTCTGATCTGTTTTTTTTCTGCAGTAGATTGCATGTCAGGCAATTGTTTTAAGCGGTTAATTTGCTTTCAAGATAAAAATATATCGGGAAGAATCTGTTTTTTTTTAACTTACCGCTCTCAAAATTGATACAACGATATGCATTACCCTTATCAGATCTCTTCATTCGAAGGTTATCAGGAAGCGTGGAAGAAAAGTGTGGAAGACCCTGAAGGCTTTTGGGGTGAAGTGGCCAGCCATTTTCAATGGAAGAAGCCCTGGGACAAGGTGCTGGACTGGAACTTCAAACAGCCTTCTGTTGAATGGTTCAAAGGCGCGCAACTCAATATTACAGAAAACTGCATCGACAGGCACCTCGCTGACAAGGCCAACCAGCCTGCCATCATCTGGGAGCCCAACGATCCGAATGATCATCACCGCATGCTCACTTATGCACAGCTGCATACCAAGGTGAACCAATTTGCCAACGTACTCAAGAACAATGGCGTCAAAAAAGGCGACCGTGTTTGCATTTACATGGGCATGATTCCTGAGCTGGCCATCGCTGTGCTGGGCTGTGCAAGGATAGGTGCCATCCACTCTGTCATCTTCGGTGGTTTCAGTGCACAGAGCATTGCAGACCGCCTGCAGGATGCCAATGCCGAATTCATCATCACCTGCGATGGTGCCTTCCGTGGCGCCAAAGACATCCCACTGAAAAATGTGATTGATGATGCCCTGATCAGCTGCAAGTTCGTCAAACGCGTTATCGTCTATACCCATACCCGAACTGCTGTGAGCATGATCAAGGGACGTGATGTGTGGTGGGAAGATGAAGTGCGAAAAGTAGAAACGGCAGGCAATCCTGACTGCCCTGCTGAAACGATGGACGCTGAAGATCCACTGTTCATTCTATACACATCAGGATCAACCGGAAAGCCCAAAGGTGTGGTGCATACCTGCGGTGGATACATGGTCTATACCAACTATACTTTTGTCAATGTGTTTCAATACAAGCCGCAGGAAATCCATTTCTGCACGGCCGATATCGGCTGGATTACCGGGCATTCTTACATCGTGTACGGGCCGCTCAGTGCTGGCGCCACTTCCTTGATGTTTGAAGGGATTCCAACCTTCCCTGATGCAGGCCGGTTCTGGGACATCATCGATAAGTTCAAGGTGAACATCCTTTACACAGCGCCTACTGCCATCAGAAGCCTGATGGCCTTCGGACTGGGTCCCTTGCAGAACAAGGACCTGAGCTCGCTTCGGGTCTTGGGTACAGTGGGTGAACCCATCAATGAAGAGGCATGGCAATGGTATGATGAACACATTGGAAAAGGAAAATGTCCGATTGTGGATACCTGGTGGCAGACCGAAACCGGCGGTGTGCTGATCAGCAACCTGGCAGGTATCACCCCTTCCAAACCAAGCTATGCTACCCTGCCCATGCCGGGTGTGCAGCCTTTGCTGGTAGATGAGAAAGGCGTTGAAATCACAGACAACAACGTAACCGGCAACCTCTGCATCAAATCGCCCTGGCCTGCAACACTCAGGACCACCTACGGTGACCATGAACGCTGCCGGACCAATTATTTTGCTACTTACGAGAACCTTTATTTCACAGGTGATGGGGCCTACAGGGATGAAAATGGCTTCTACCGGATTACGGGCCGCGTTGATGACGTACTCAATGTCAGCGGACACCGCATCGGTACGGCCGAGGTGGAGAATGCCATCAACATGCATGCCGGCGTGGTGGAAAGTGCTGTGGTAGGGTATCCGCATGACGTGAAAGGACAGGGCATCTATGCATTTGTCATCTACAGCGGAACACATGGCGATGAGGATATGACCCGCCGCGACATCACTGCAACCGTCAGCCGCATCATCGGCCCGATTGCCAAACCGGATAAAATACAACTGGTCTCAGGATTACCCAAGACCAGGAGTGGTAAAATCATGCGCCGCATCCTCCGTAAAATTGCAGAGAACGAGCTCGACAATATTGGCGATACATCAACACTGCTTGATCCAGCCGTTGTGGAAGAGATCAAGCGGGGGAAGGTTTAGGGGTTTAGAGGTGTAGAGGTTTAGGGGTTTAGAGGTGTAGGGGTGTAGAGGTTTATTCCTAAACCCTTACACCTTAAACCCCTACACCACTAAACCCATCTATCTAAAATTAGAAAACCTCAGACCCAATGTGTACGGCACTTGCTCTAGGCCGTATTGGTGCATAGGACTTGTTGCTACTGAGCCATAAAGCTTTACCGGGCCAAGGCCAAGTTCGCCTACATAAGACAATTTGAATTGCTCAAGGTTGAAATTGGACTTGGTTTTGTCTGTGCCTCCAGGCCCTTTCTGTTTCTGCCTTGCGCTGGAGAGATAGCCTCCACTGACACCTGCAGAAAACTGTAAACCTCGTTTGCGTATCATCGGATTCGTATTGATGTTCAGCATCACAGGAACCGTGAGGTAGTTGGCCACCAGCTTGTTCTTGCTCAATTCATTCAAGCCACCGCGCATTGCATAAACATTGATGTCATCTACGTAAGTAATGCCTGTCTTGAAGAAATAATTGTTGCTCTCTATTCCAAAACCGTATTTCAAATTCAATACACTCTTAATAATACTCACGCGCTGCATGAAAAACCAAAGATTGAAATTGGAAACCCTGGACGTTTTCAAGGCAAAATCTCCTTTTGAAGCGGGTACGCTTCCTGCAGGCTTTACAAATGCCTGTGCGGCAGATGTAGCATAATTGGTATTGTCATTGTATCCGGCAAAACCGATGTCATACACAAACCAGTTGGTAGAGACTTTTTTAGGTTTCTTTTTCTTCAGTACATCACTGGCCGTTTCTGCAATTTTTTTGATATCAATGCCTTCAATGGCCTTCCCCAATTTATTTACCCCTTCTGAAATCCCCTTTCCCACAATGATCAGGCTGCCCATTTTTAGGGTGTCCTCTTTGACTTTCAGTGAATCGGTTTTACTGGTTTCAGCCTCATTGGGTTTGACAATCGTCATGTTTCCAATCTTAATGATGGTCGTTCCTTTTTTTAACTTGGTTGTATCTGTTTGTGCCATCACTTGCGTTGACAAAACACCCAATAACAATGCCACTGCTACATGCTTCATACTTTTGTTTTTATTGATGAATCTATTTATTGACGGGAATATAAAAATTGGCAACCTGAATGAATTTTTGGTCCTGCGGCAGTTCATGCTCATCGAGCAATCTTCTGTTGATGGTCCGAAGAATGGCGCGGAGTCCGGTTTTTTTCTCCTCTTTCATTGCAGCATTGATGAACATGGTGGTGGGTTCGGACGCCATTGGCGCTGCAGTTGTTGCCATGCGTTCAGCGGCAGCCAATAAAACCGTTTCTGATAAATTTCCCTTCTGTTGCACCGAAACTTGTTGGGGCAATGAAATAGCAGGAAGATCGGGCACAACAACCTGAGGAGTAATGATGGCAGTGGTTTGCTGAAGGTCAATGGTCATTTGACCCTCAGGATTTTCGGTTCCTACTGCGTTCATGGAAGAACCTGTCTGGGCAAGAGACCTTTCTTGTGCTGCAACATCCTGATGAGACAAGTTAGGCACTGATGCCATTATTTTATTTTCGGATGATGGAGGTGTTATTGTAGTGCTGGACATATCCCCTGTTTCAGTTGATGATGGGCTTGTGGCACCGCGACTTGCTTTGGCAATGGCGGGAATGTTTTCCCTCTCTCCCATGACCATCCAGGCAACGCCCATGGTAAAAAATAGGGCTGCCGCCACACCAACCATCCGAAGCCAATAAACAGGAAGCACATTTTCCTTTCTGTACAACTCGGCCTTGTTGGGATATACAATGCTGAGGTCTGGTTCAAATGAATAGTCAGCTTCAATTTCTTGAAGGATCTCCATCCGCAATGCAGATTTGTTCATCATCACCAAACCCTTGTCAGGACTGAATTTTAATGCTTTGATGCGATTGAATTCCTCCTCAAGCATGGGATGTTGCTCTACAAATTTCAAAACAGATTCCTCCTCGGATGGCGACAATTCGCCATCTGCATAGAGCAGGAAAAATGTTTCGTAATTCAGTAAATTGATCATCTTGCTTTTGGTTTTTTATCTGCTTGTTCTTTCGAAGTTGAGTTTATTTTTCAATACGGTTCTTGGTCAAATGATGTTTTCAGGTTTGCCTACAAAATCTCTCAGCTGAAGCCTTGCGCGGTGTAAATACACTTTTACCTGGCTGGGGTTCAATGCGGTGATCTTTCCGATTTCATCATAAGAATATCCCTCATAATCTTTCAAGAGTATCAAGGATTTTTGCAAGGGCGTGAGTTGTTGAAGGGCCATTTCCAACTCCCTTTTCAGTGCCGGTGAAACATCCCTGCTGACCCGGCTCTCCTCACTGAACGTATCGGTCAATTTCATTCTTTTGCTTTTCCTGATGTGGTCGATCATCTGGTGATAGGCTACCGTGAAAAGATAAGATTTGGCCGTTTCAGTCACCACAGTATCCCGGTTCTTCCACATTTTCTCAAAGGCAGTTTGTACAATATCGCGCGCATCCTCGGTATGCTGCAGGTTCTTCAAAATGAACCTGAACACACTATCTGCATGGGCATCAACACAATCATTGTAATCTCTCTCTGTCATTTCGTTTTTGGTGGATGGGCGTCCTTGAATAGTACGAAGTTCTTTTCAAAAAGTTACAAGCCCGGAGAAAAAATACTGTTTTGGGGCAAAAGATACCTTGGCAATGCATGCCAAAGGGGCCTTGAAGAGCGGATCTGTTCTTGCTGCTCCAATTGGTCAAGGTCTTGGAAACGGGAAAAAGGAAAGGCATGGTAAAAGTTGGTGAAGCCATACCCAAGCACAAAAATAAGCATGGCGCAAACCAATGCTGTCAGCAAAAAATAATATGGGTGTTTTTTCCTCATCCCTGATAGGACGAAGGTAAGAGCGAAATGTTACAGGCCACCTGCGAAAAAGTAAATTATCCTGTTAAGCCAACGATGGGGGCAATTTCTTTGCCATAGTTGCAAATTTTAATGGAATTTTGTGGTCCCAAAACGCTTTACATGAACGAATCCATCATCGCGCGCCTTCAGGCGGAACTCTCGGAAATCAAGGATGCAGGCCTATTCAAAAAAGAAAGGATCATTGAAAGTCCTCAAGGACCTGTCATCACGGTTGGCGGAAATGAAGTCATCAACCTCTGTGCCAACAATTACCTCGGACTGTCATCCCATCCAAAAATCATCGATGCAGCCAAAAGATACATTGACGAACGCGGCTACGGACTGAGTTCGGTTCGTTTTATTTGCGGTACCCAAGATATTCACAAGGAGTTGGAACAGAAGATTTCCGCCTTTCTTGGAACGGAAGATACCATCCTTTACGCGGCAGCATTTGATGCGAATGGTGGCGTCTTTGAACCCCTGTTCCATGAACAAGATGCCATCATCTCTGATGAATTGAACCATGCCTCTATCATTGATGGCGTGCGCTTGTGCAAGGCGCAGCGTTTTCGCTACAAGCACAACGACATGGCCGACCTCGAAGAGCAATTGAAAGCGGCTGCCCACCTGCGCAACAGGATCATCGTCACCGATGGATCTTTCAGCATGGATGGCACCATCGCCCAGCTCGACAAGATTGTTGCCCTGGCCGAACAATACGATGCCGCCATCATGATTGATGAGTGCCACTCTTCAGGATTCCTGGGCAAGACCGGCCGCGGAACCCATGAACATTGCGGTGTGGTGGGCAAGATCGATATCATCACTGGTACGCTGGGCAAAGCCTTAGGTGGTGCTTCTGGAGGATTTACCAGTGGCAGAAAAGAAATCATTGAAATGCTGCGCCAGCGCAGCAGGCCTTATCTGTTTTCCAATACACTGGCCCCCAGCATTGTTGGCGGATCAATAGCTGTTCTTGATTTGCTCAGCGAAACTACCTCCCTTCGTGATAAGCTTGAAGAGAACACCATGTATTTCAGAAATGAAATGACCAAAGCCGGATTCGACATCAAACCCGGTGTTCATCCCATCGTTCCCATCATGCTGTACGAAGCAACAGTGGCACAAGAAATGGCCGCCAAATTACTCGAAGAGGGAATTTATGTAATTGGGTTCTTCTTCCCAGTTGTTGCCAAAGGCAAGGCCCGGATTCGTGTTCAACTGAGCGCCGCCCATGAAAGGGAGCACCTTGATAAGGCGATTGCTGCTTTTGTGAAAATCGGGAAAGAGATGGGGGTTATTTGAGGGTTTAGGGGTGTAGAGGTTTAAGGGTGTAGAGGTTTAAGGGTTG